>Ga0307515_10008927_pt1 | contig 19471 bp, 30 predicted proteins | sample 17_EM_MG_FD_194513 | JGI IMG/M metagenome (GOLD analysis project Ga0307515, IMG submission 194513) | Populus trichocarpa ectomycorrhiza microbial communities from riparian zone in the Pacific Northwest, United States - 17_EM | ecosystem: Host-associated > Plants > Roots > Unclassified | place...
TGGTCCGAAACGTAACTAAAGCCGGTCGGTGACTCTGATAATAGGCGCAGGAAGCACATCGACGTCCTCTTTGACGTAGTCACCGTCCCACCGAACCCGAGCTGGCTCTACCGGATCGGCGGGCCATCGGCGGCTAGCCTACGACAAAAGGGTTCCACAGAAAGGTAGGAAGGGTTTCATGTCGGCATCCGCAGGGCTGGAACCGGCTTTCGAGTGAGCACTCTGGGGGGCAAATGTTGGGTTTTGGTGACCCAGGCAGGTGACTGAGGCTTGAGCAAGGAAAAACACGGATCACGGAGACTCCGGCAAGATGGACCCCGCAATCGGCGCTTGAACATAGAAGGTCCCGCCCATCCACTTACGACCACGACTTACGAGGATGAACAGCCGGCTGTTGTTTCTGCGGCGGTTCACCACCGGAAGGCACCGTCCAGGAGCGTCGCAAACGACGTCGGGATCACGAATTTCCACTCTCCTTAGAGGCGTCGGACTCACGGCTTCTCTAACGACTGCGTATACCGTCGGGTCCCTCTACCCTCCCGATCTCGCCACATTCATTTCTCCTCGTGTTGCACCCCCGTCTCCCCTGCTTGGCACTCCAGAGGCCAAGGCCCATACGGAAGCACTGGAAGATAGGTTGCAGAACTTGTCGCTTCTCAGGGAACTGCGCAGCAGGGAAGACAAGCAGGAATGGTACGAGAGCAGACCATATACCGGACTTCCCGATGAAGTACGGGTGAACAATCTCACCGCTGGCGCTCTGAGTGGACCGGGGAAGCTCGCTGTTCGACCTTTACTCAGAGTCAAGAATGACGAGAGCGAGGCCTGGGGTTTTGTTCACCTTGGAAGGGGTCTGTGTGGTCATGATGGAATCGTTCACGGCGGTTTGATGGCAACGTTACTGGACGAGTCGATGGGTCGAGTTGTAAGTACCGTCGGTGTATTCGGGGCTCCCACTCACCGCCATTCCCGACAGGCATTCTTCAATTTACCAAATCGCATCGCTTTGACCGCCAATCTTAACTTAAATTACCGAGCACCCACCAAGGCCGATCAGGTGCGTCCCAGTTCACTCAGCGTCGACGGTTTCTTGTCCTGAAACACTAACTCTGTCGCCTCGGTCCAGTTCGTTGTCATCAAATGTAAACTAGACTCGCAGAAGGGCCGTAAGGCGATCATCTCGTCAAGGGTCGAAGACATGCAAGGAAACATTCTGATAGAAGCTTCGTACGTCGCGCTTCCCTTCACCCATTCCACTGGGCTGATTTCGTTCCGGAAGATCTGTATTCATTGAACCAAAATACGCGAATCTGTTGAAGGCCAACAGCTCTGTCGACCTCTTGGTAGGGAATAAGGCTGAGCCGGGCGTTCCTGCGTCCGCCTAGACGCTGTTCATTATGATTTCGCCAATACCATAATTTCTTGGCGTTTCCCCCCGCCATCCCGGTCCATTCGGCCCCCGAACTTGTGAGACCGTGTTTTAGACGTTGATTGCTTTGATCTGCCCCGCAGAGCTCGCATGATCAGTATACATATTACTACAGTGATATCTAATTTTCGGGAACGACTCTTATATAGACTGTGAATACCAAGTCCGGTGTCAAATTCTTGCGAACGCAGGAATTCTAGAGAAACAGGTTTTTCCAAGGGCAAAGTGGGAAATCAAATGATGGGTATATACATACAAATCTCGTTCATTGGAAGTTATCATGAGAGGAGCCAGGAAGGGTACCAGCACTCAACAAAAAAGTGTCCCACCGGCTCTCCGCATCTCTCTCCGCAGGGATATATGCGCCTCTATGGAGGGTGCCATCATCATACACGTTTCCGCACGAATCGAACGAGGAAGCAGTGCCTTCGGTAGGGATCCAGGGTGACATCGGCCCCTGCGGGTTTGTGAAATTCGCGGTAGGATCGGGTGTCGTTGGCAGTGAATGAAATGGTGATGACGAGGAAGAGGCAATCCGAACCATCGATCTGAACTCGGCGTTGAGGTCAGGAGATGGTGTGGGCAAAGGGGCACGGGTCGCCAGGTGCTCGTATTCCTGATCCATTGTTCCTTGTTGCGATACCTTCCAGATGTAAGAAGCTTCATCGAATGAAACAACTGCAGGATGCCCCGCAAACGCCGTGACATCCCGCCCTTGGCCGCAGTCACTAAAACCATGGGGGTTACTGTCAACCGATGAGTTTTGTTCTATCTTGGCGTGTGCATCGAGTACTTTCTCTCTCAACCGAACGAGGTATGGCTACAGGCAAGAGGCGAATCAGATCCCACGCACATCGTGTGACGGAGCACGATTGACCAACCAATGCAATCGCGGCCCTCCCACACCCTCTCGCCTTGCCTTTTTGGAACAACTCTACCATCGCGCTCAGATCCCCAATCGCATTTACAGCTAGCGGACATCCTGGAGAACGGAGACCAATCGAACCCGAGACCATTGCAGCACAGAAACCCTGAACCCATGGGAACCAGAAGCGGTGGTATGGCTCGCGCTGTTTCTCAAATTGACCCACCAACGTGTGTGTCAGGAAGGATGCACACCGGTTTGCCAAGAGCAGAGACGGAGCGAATTCAGTGGACAAGGGGTCCGCAGGATTCTCCAGCAACGCTGCGGCGATGGCAGGCTTGTGCAGAAGAAGGACAGCTAGGCGGGTGTGGTTATCAGTTGTACAAAACTGGGGCCTATGAAGAAACTCACTATGGAATTGGTACTGGGAATAAAGGTAGTTCAACATGAGGGATGATGACTGATGTGGTCGTTGAGATGAGAGCAATGAACTGAATGTTGCAGGCGTCACATCACGGAGCTTCTGGGTGAGCTTGAAAATTTCGCTGTACTTCACACCCCCCGTCTTCGATATGTGCTCTAGTACAAGGGTGTACACGTCTCTGGCCAAGTGGTACTTGATGTCCCACACTAAAATCATCTCATAAGCGGATCCACCTCTAAGAACGGATGATCGGCTTACAGTCCAGGCTCGATTCACCGCTTTCTCCGAGAGTTACCTCAGGTGTGGGGAGTTTGCAGTCGATGTAGCATGTTGAGATGCAGGAAGGGCGGCCGAGTACGAGGCACTGGGTGGAACTGTCAGTGAGTCCCAAAGTTCCGAAAAGGAGCTCATTACATGGTTGATCTCCAGCACGTATAATTCCCAAAAGAGCCTCCGTCTCCTGTCGGCCCCTCCCCGGGCCCACCGACTGTCCAATTCGGCAGGCTCACGATCTGATGAACGTCAAAAACTCGTGTCGGGTCACAATAGAGATGAACCTACGAAGCCCGATCTAGGGAGACGGTAACTTCAGCGCCAGGTGTATCGCGAAACAAAGAAGCCGCTTACGCTGATCGAAAGTCGAATAGCGATCCCAAGATACGACCAGGCTTCTTCTACAGCGTGTTTTCCATCAGAGTTGGTTATGTATGCGGCCATGAGGGATACTGCCTGTATTGTATCCAATCGCGGGGAGTCAAACACTGAATGCATGGACAGCGCAATTCTACCAAGCCGGTAATATTTGTTGGACTCGAAAGCATGAGATTGGTCCGTCGATGCAGCAATCGCGAAAATGAAGAACAGCACAGCCATCCCATGCGGGTGGGCAAAGCTTTGGCTCGCATCGGGATGTCCACCAGGGTTCCTATGCAAGAGGATCGGTGTGAGAAGCTCTTGGAAGAGTTCGTCACGAGATAACGGCCGGAAGAACCAGGTATAGTTATTGGTGTAACTCTCGCACAAGGCTGAGACTTTGGAGCTGTCCGGGAGCGACTCCATCAGCATGTACATCCGATCTTGATAGTTGTGGCCATCAGAGATGAGAGGGAAGCTGTGATCCCCCCCATATGATGCCACACCACCCACATGGTCGGCAATAGATTCATCTCCAACCTGAGTGAAGTCTTAGTGATCTGACCGGAACCAGTGGGGGTCGATGGGCATACCGGTAATACAGTTTCTTGACTTTGACGTAAGTAATACGGATCGGGCGCAGCGGAATCTTGAGGCTCACCTGAGCCACCAGAAGGGCCAAAATATGTTGTATTTCCATCGTGACCTCTGAAGAGCGAACCTGGTGTAGAGAGACTATGGTCGGTCTCCGATCCATCTTCGTGCGGGTCTGTAGACAGTTCCCTGTTCGTTCTGGACTTCGGTCCAAACTTGATGGCGAGCAAATCATCAGAAAGGAGTGGATGGATACCCCACGCCATATCCTGGTTTGTGGCGATCTCCAGCGCATCCTCCAATTGGCGTATCCGCTGACTCATCGTCGTGATGTGCTCATGAAGTTCTCGGGTGTCGGATAGGACGAATCTGCAGGAGGTGGGGTTGGTAACTGACCGGCAGGTGAGAGCAACGAAATTACCTTGCGCCTTTCCCAGCGGTGAGAGTTCCTGTTTCCGATTATTGGTGAAAAGCGGGACGGGATTCTGAGAATAAGTTACCGACCATTGGGACAAAGGGTCACACAACCACGTCTAGTGCAGGATCCACAAGGGACCTTTTTGTCACAGCGTATGCGGCATCTGTACAGGACGTGAGGCCTGCATTTGGACATGGATAGAATTGGGGACGTACCGTCTGCACTCTGCACACGAGACGTCGCCAAGAGCTCGTCTCCGACGGAGCTCGGACTCAGACATGGCCTTGATGGATGCGACTCTTCGAGCCGTGGGTGTTGAAGTTGATGCGGCCATAGGAGATGAGAGGGGGTTGTACAAGTGAAGCCATGCCTCAGATCTGAGATGTATTTGTACCGTCGTCGGGACGGATTGACGCTGCTTGGGGGGTTGAATTTAATACTTAGTGGGTGAGTGTCAACGGAGGGGGGGCCAATCCGCGCGGGCATAGTGTACAGCATACGAGTGGCAAGGTTTCTCGTCCAACCAGTTCGCGCGTTGCGGTTCATGGCCCCGCCCCTGGGCCCGAGCCGTCGCTGATCGAGAGGCGGTCTTGGCATCGGACTGGGGCGGAAACGCCGCGTCGCCTTTCCCGACCCCTAATTTTCACGGGAAGGCCCTTCCGAGTCTGTGAGGGCCAGCGTGAGACCAAAACCCCCACATACGGTCAGGCTGAAACAACAACGGAAACGTTGGGCGATCCGCTGGCCACTGCCAGAACGCACAGGTTAACTACCGAAACGGAATCCAACAGCTCGTGAGCACAGTTCACGTTCAACGATTGGGGACCGGCGACCCACCTCGATGATTTCAAGTTGGGTTTTCAGTGAGAGGTATTTCGAATTACTCTCTTACAACACGTCCAAAGAAAACCTCGAAGGGCTTGTCAAGAGGTCTGTGCTGTTACTCGCTGGTAGGGACGCTGAAGTAGACATGCTTCACATTCAAGCACCCCACCATCGCTGGCGAAAGGAGACAAATTTTTTCTCCCCGCGGACGCGAATTTCTTATGTCCGACCCAATAGTAGGCCCCCTGCTCGCTGACTCGATCGAACGAAATTCCCAGAAAAACTTCAATTTACACTGTTCGAAGTAACTTTCCCTTGGAGCACTTTTAGTACATGAAACCCCTACGTCTCAAAAATGCGATAGGCCTGTGTAAAAGAGCTCGTAGAAATGCGGGCTGAATTGAACGTGTGGGAACTCCGCGCGGGATCAAAGTTTGATTCAGCGCGGAATTGAGGAGGTCGTCACGTGATACTAACCAATCCCCTTGTTCCCTTGTCCGATTGTCGGTCTGGGCTTAAGTGAACAAAGGGTCCAGTTGTTGCGGCCACAGCAAACCTCGTTCCTGCCTTGAGAGCGTGGCGCACCTTTCTTTCCAATACCCCGACCTACGAACCACAATGGCCGGCCTCGAGATACCAGCATACGACATGCCTTCTCTCGTTACCCCAACCACCCTCATCCGAAGTCAAGACGTCTGGTACGACGACGGAAACGTCGTGATCCAGACGGAAAACATCGTCTTCAAAGTGTTCCGTGGCATTCTCGCCTCGAATTCAGCAGTTTTTTCCGATATGTTTTCTGTGCCCCAGCCGACCCACGACGCCGGTCCGGATGTATACGACTCCTGCCCCCTCATTCAGATATACGATACGCCGGAGGACGCCAGACACTTTCTCAAAGCCATTCACGATGCAGGGTTAGCTTGTTTTGTCCTGAAACGTACGACCGAGAGACTGAATAAACACTCAGGTACTATGATGTCAGGACCACCTCCAAATTCTCCGTCGTAGCGGGTATACTCCGTCTTTCGACCAAATACCAAGTACCCTATTTGCGGAAACGAGCAATCTCGCACCTAACTACGATGTTCCCCTCCTCTCTGCAAGATTTCCAAGAAAACCGAAACTCCAGCCCATACGCCGCCAAACTGGGCCATTACACCGGCCTCGCTATGGAAGTGGTCAATCTTGCCAAAGAGTGTCGCCTTCCTATGTTGCTCCCCATATCTATGTACTATTGCGCCGTGATGCGACTCGAACATATCCTTGACGGCGTACTCGTGACAAACGATGACGGCACCTCGAGAAAGATCGACCTCGACTGGCCCGAGAAACGAGCCATCATTCTTGGAAAACGCGCACTCAACTACAGGGCGCGTACAAACCTCTTCGGTTTCCTCCTTATTTCCGCCCCTCCTGCGCCCACCCTCCCCAACAATCCCACCGCTTCCGGATGTGCGGTTTCACAACGGTGTGAAAACGGAAAGCTCAAGTGGCTACGTCAGATGGAACCTTTGTTATCCGGAGACAAATGCGGGCCACTGCACATGCAATTCGACTGGACACGATACAGCGCCGATGTCTGTACATACTGTGTCATGGATGGAAAGAACAAGTACCGGGAAGGGTTGAAGAAGAGTTGGGAGGAGTTGCCCAGTGTGTTCGAGCTAGAGCCCTGGGACATTCTGAAGACAGAGAGTTTGGAGCAATAAGCATCGTGCATTATCTACTATCATTCCATGTTTCCGTATTGCTCAACGTCTGTAGGGGTTATCGTTGTCTCATGCCAGTCTGTACCAGCACCCTGTACGAAGGAGGGCTTATCTACCGTTCCTTAAATGTATTATTGGACAAAGCGTGAGATGCCGTCGACAGGGCCTAACCCAGCATCCCCACACATGCAACCACAACCAGCCGCACAGACGAGATGCTGACTCACACTCCTGCATTTCAGATGCATGACGTGTCCGCACCGGATGCAGGTGAACGAGAGCCCTGTCATGTTGTCAGCTATTGCAATCTCAAAAGGCCGAAAAGCGCCGACCTTTAATCGGGAGACGGCAAAACGTGCACCGCACTGCCTGGGATTTCACCTCGGCTGATCGAGGATCCCCTGGAGTGCTGACTCCCAGCAGATATTCGCTCCAATCCTTCGTCTGGTCTTTGATCGAGTTCAACAACTCAGCTCTCTGTTTCAGAAGTTGCCAACGAAATAGGAGTTCGGCGTATGCGTTGACATGCATCACCATCTGCTCGTGCCATCCCATAATGCAACTCTGCCGGACGCTTGTAAATTTGCCTCGTCAGTTCGGTCCGCGGGTTATAGGTCCGTTGTTTCCCACCTGTTGTTATCACGGAGAGCGATCACGACCACAATTTTCTTGTTATTCAGGGGTTTCTCCACCTTCCCCGTCGATGGGGATTCGGAAAGCGTGGGGTGCCAAGTCCCCAGGGCAGAGGGATTACGCTGACCATGTGGAGACGACTCAGACCACGATTTAGCGATCCCTCGTTTCAACGGAGACTGTGACAAGGTTCGAGAGGGCTCCTTGGCCTTCATTGCTCCTGGGACCGGCAGACGCCCGGGAAACCCGACATCCGTGGTTCCCGAACTTCCGGTATCAGGTGAATTCTGCGCGCCGGTCATAAACTGCCGTACGCTCCCCGTGTTGAAGAGACCCGACCATGAACCACGGGAAGAAGGTGTGTTAACTGCCTCGCTCATCCTCCGGGCCCCAGGGGAAGGCTGTGCTTGGTACCAGCTATGTGAGGTAGAAAATGACCGCGCCTCCTTCCGGCGGTTTGGTCGTGTTGGGACAGATCCTGGGGGTTTGACCGTCATATGGATTGCACCTGGTGGTGAAACATTGAGAAGGCCGTAAGGGTGATCCAATTGACAACATACTCTGTGCTTCCTGTAACATGTGCTCACAATGTAGGATGAAGATCGAAGCCATTGCCAATATCTGGAGGTCCTTCTCGAGAGATAGTTCAGCGTAGCTGCGTAAATAGCGATTAGTGGATGCTTGCATTAACCAGGTAAAACGGAACAACAGATTTCTCGCCAGTTTTGTCCCGGGGCTTCCGAGAACCCGCTTCTGTCGATCCGGTGAGTTAGACTGCGCTGAACAGCCTTCGATGAGAATCTCCAGAGTTTTAAAGACGCGCTCGTGATCGTATCGCCCGTATTGTTTCGCGATTAACGCGTTGGCGCGGCACGATTCTCCCGGTTTCGTTGTGTCCATCTGATATTGAGAAGCAATGACCCTGTCAGGATGCCCGATGCTTGTCGCAGGCTTGATAAGCACTGTGCTCCTCCTCCGCGTTGGAAGGAGTGCATAGGGGACATCGTCGTTGGCCGGCTGGGATCTCTCAGACACCCGCCGACGTTTTCCTTGTGAGAATGTCAATAAGTTTGTCATGATCCGTAGTATGTTTGCCGCATCCTCTGTCCGCCTCGAAGTATTGGATGGTATCCGATCATTCGATGCCACTGTGAGGTGGTTTATCGCGTCCGATAGTGAGGCAGGGGCACGGAATAATCGAGGGGTAGCCTCCTGCGCGCGCAATGACGGTGACGCAGACATCTCGTGAAGGGGATTTCGCACGATCCGAGGCGGCGCTCGGAAGAAGCATATGAGCTCTCCTATACGTGACAGGTGAGATGACGCGCAGGTCAGATATTCCGATACTCTGCTCACCATTGGGACCGAACACGCCTTGCGATGTTCTTGGCTCTGCAAGGGTCTTATCGTTTCGCAGCTGGGAGTACGCGGCGTCGTCTTTCTGGGTAGGCACCTTGCGGTCAGATGTGCCCTCGTGTTCACGACCAAAGTCCTCGATATCCGAGGATCCAGAACTCCTCATCATGCGCTCCCCCTCACTCCCAAACAATAAAAACCGGAGGCAGGCTTCGAGACATGGGCGGTGTGTCTCACGTATCACTCGCAGTCTTCGAAGCATGAAGGCGCGATCGTTCAGCGATATCAGAGGATTCCGCTCCAAGTCAATGGTTGGTGTCCCACTTGGCCCAGCTGAATGTGGATAATCCTTGGGAAACGTGAATGTTACCCGGATGAAGACCGACGAGGATTCACCCCAGGGTCCGGTGAGACCCATGGTAACGGCTCGTTTCTTGGTGAGATCGTGCTGCGTCTAAGATAAGCCCGGAGCCCGAATAGCGGGGAGATCAGAACCAAACCTTCTCAAGTCTGACCTTGTGTTGGGTAAGTTTTGACATAACTGCTGTAATCCTACAATAGGTCAGCCACGGAGTAACAAGGAAGGGCGAGGACTGACTCGTCTTGCAGTGACTGGCCGAACTCATTTTCCTTCGATTCATCCTCAGACTCCACGACGGGCATCTCGTTCCTCCGGCCTAAGAAACCACTGTGCTCGCGATGGCTGGACCGCGAGTTCCTCCTAGAGGTGGAGTGTACTCGTGAAATGTTTTCGCTCTCAACTCCGCTCCCAGGTTCCGAGCCCTCCTCGCGCTTATCACGCACTTTTACACTTGACCACCACGCCAGAGGGTCCATTCTGGCGGACCGACCACCTCTCGACATCGTGCCTCCTCGAGTAGCACCCGCTACGGCGAACGGGCCGCGTACGCGAGAGAAGGACCTGCCTTTTATTCTCCCATAGCTACCGACTGACAGTGGATGTATGACTTGGGGTCGGCGGGAAGGTGGGGGTGCTCGAACTTCCGAGAGGATGAATCCGAATGGGGCAGACAGTGGAGGCACGCGATTTTCGGGGTGCGATATGCTTCGATAAGACGTTTGGCTGGTCTCAGAAACGTTAGAGAGGGACAAGGGATTCGGCGGATGCTCCTTCATAGACAAATGCTTGGAGCGAAGGAGTCAGCTGTCATATCGGAGAGGGGTTGGGAACTTACAGGGATATTATCAAAGTCGATGGGACAAAAGCGGAGAGTCTTGTCCTTAGACCATGTGATCAGCCGGAAGTCATTGTAATCTGCAGAAGCGGGTTAGCCGGAAGTAAAGATCCAAAGTAAACCGCGCAACCTGGTCCACATCTCCGCCACACAAACTCCTTTACTGTGTCCGAGTGTCCCTCTAAGACAGAGACGGGTGCCTCAGGGTGGTCATAACTCCACATGTCAAGGACATTCTCTCCCCGTTGAGGTAAACTTAGAACCCCACGGCCAAAGGGTAGATCCCTCGCCCTCCAAACTGGATACGACGTGTTGAACGTGACCTTTGGCTCGTTCGTGCCGACTACGGTCTCAACATCCCACAGCTTTATGGTGCGATCGAGAGAACAGCTAAGAATATCAGTTCTATTTTCGTGGGACCAGTCGATTCCGTAAATCTTAGAGGAGTGGGCACGAATCCTGGAAATTGGTAAGGATCCTTTCTGTGAATGTCTTAATGAGCGTCCCAGGAATTAGTGACCACATACCCTTCGGTCCCAGATGAGTACATCGTTTGCGTGCGAAGAGGCCAAGATGTGCTCATTCTGACGGTTCCACTTGACTTGCGTCGCAGCCTCTGGTCTGAAGTCAGGAGACGTTCAAGTCAACATTTCAGGGAACTCCGCGCACCGTTGAATGCACACAATCCTACAAAAGTGATCAAACGAGGATTCGCGATAGGCGACAAGTAAACTCACCCAGTACTGGCTTATTCGTTCTACGGATGTCCCAACCCCATAACCAACCATCAATGCCCGTGCTCACGACCTGGTTGGGGTCTGTCGTGTGCCAGTTGATATCGGTAATGGCGCGACTGTGAGCATGTAGCACATATTCAATTGCCATCTTCCCATCGAGGAGTAGGTTCCATATTAGCCTATGTGCTTCGGTCAATAAGGGGTGTAGCATGCGGGAGGGACACCGACAGTTTCTCGTTGGATGTGGAGACGATATACTGTGCGTGGCTGACGTGAGGGTTCCATTGTACATCCGCGACGTCCCATGTTCCGCCTTGAGGAAGAAACCTAGGGATCTCGAGCGGGGCGTTTAAGTCGATGATAAAAAGTCCTTTCCGTCTGGGGATGCAATGAGCCCGGCGGAGAGTAATGTTCCCATAATACTGACCCTGCCAGTACAACGTCACGACTGGTCGGACTGATACTCATCTTTTTGGTCGCTTGTCAGCAACGGTTGGGTCTGCCTTCGCAAGAGGGCACCACTCACATTCCCGACCGTATCCCCGAACAACCCCTTCATATCAATTTGCAACGCCTCGTTGAACGTAGCATCCGCGCTATCGTAGCCCTCTACGCTGGGGGGACCGTCGGACATAATTGAGGCAGGTGACCATCCGAGGTCAAGGCTATCATACGGAAGCGCGATCGGGCTCGAGGCGTAGACGCTGGCGGAGCCAAATATTTTTCGGGGTGAGGTGCATATTATCCAAAGGCTAACGCATACTGGGTATCTACAAAGTGCAACATGACAAGGTAATTAACGGGGGAAGGCGCCAGGTATTGACTGCCTTCTACGTTCCGGGTGGTGGTAGTAGGTCGCAAAACGTTTGGTGGGGGTTCGAATATGAGGAAGAGCTGATACAATGTTCAAGTTTTCCTGATTTTCAGCGGAACTCGTGTACTCCACATCAGAATCGCTATCCTCGCCTAGCCAGGCCGAATCATCAGGCAACATGATGACTCCGGAAGCTTCGTCGTAACTGAGACGATTGTTCATCTGTGGTCTAGAAGGTCCAGAATCACCGTTCTCCTGAGTTCCATCCAGAGTACCGCGACCCTGTAGGGGTGTCCCATTCCTGAGAGGTGAACCCATGTTAGGGTAAGTGGAGGGTCGAGTTCCATGCATCATGCTCTTCCGTTTGCGAAGAGTAAGGACCACGGCTTGTTCTATGCCGGGTTTTGTTCCATTCGTTCGGCCATGGTTGACAATCGACTGCCCCTTCCTCAAAGGTAGCCAGGGTTGTGGAAGGACACCATTTAGAGCGGGATGACCGTATCGCCGCTTGCCCGTACTATCCAAGATGGTCAGTTACCCGAGACGATCCTCGATCTCACACTCACTTCAGGACGCCGTTGTACCAATTCGCCATCGGAGGTTGAGACTGAGGATTCACGTGAGTTGCCCCACGGGTAGTTCACACGAACTTGAAAAACACGTACGTAATCGGTCCTTGCGTCCTCGGGTGCAACATACAGGGTGTCATCATTTTGAGCATAACGTCGTCGGTTGAGATTACTGAGGAATCGAGTCAGTCACCAACCATCGCCCACAAACTGGAGTTACCTTTGTGACCAAGTCACCGGATGACCAGCTCTCAACCTTACAACTTCAGCAGTTTCCTCCCCTCTCTCCACCTCGTATACGGAACTCAAGCTGACGTGCTTGCTCAGCGGGGTGTAGATCTTGGTAATGTACCACGACCACAGGATAGTCCCAATAAGAAGCGGCGTCACCAACGAGGAAATAATGAAAGCCTTTTTGAGTGCGAATATCCCTGTCATGAATACCAGGAATATAACGACACCCCAAATCAATCGCGTGAAGGTTATAACCCATGCTTGGCCCTGTGATTCATAGGGCTTGTAGAATACTAGAAGGAGAGTTCAGTAGGATCCTCTTGCGAGTGAGACGATGCCACTTACCAAAAAGCAGCTTGTACTTGTAAACTACGTAAGCAACTCCAAAGTAGATGGCCCCAAATATAACGATTAGTGGTTGGACAACACTGTACAAAAGTGTCATGACGAAGATGAGAATCGCTTGAGGATAAACTACTCCATAGTTGATCATCGGAGGAGCGTTGAGTTCTGCAAAATCTACGAAACAGTCGGCACTACATCTGGAAGTCTACAGCAAAGTGGACACACCTCGAGGCGTGCGAGTGACAAACAACCGCATAATCGCACTGGGAATGATAACTCCGAGGTTGAGCAACTGAAGAGGCATAATGCCAAACCCTTGTAGGATGACGTATGAAAGGAAGAAATGCCTGTGACAGTTCATATAAATCTAGCAGATGCGTTGTCTGTGGAGATGCACTAACCTTGCTGATCCCCGTTGCAATGCCTCGGCAAGTTTTTCAGGGATTTTTGCTGGAGAATTGGCGAGGTCACGGACAAGTTGCAAATATGTACTTGCGAGCAAAAATATAAAGATGACGTTGACGAAGAGGAACAGGAAGTATCTGAGAAGATGGAAGGTTTGAGACTTGGTTAAGTGCGGGTCCCACCGTAGGGTTTACGCACTTCTTCAGGAGCGAGTACTCTATCCAGCTGCGAGCGCGATATCCTTGGAGATACGTCATAGCTATGTTTGCGGTCAGAACGAGTTAATACCCTGTAAAATATCGGCACTTACCCTCCAGCATGAAAGGGAGTAAGGCGTTCAGACTGATCATGGCGACGGATGGTAGCGAGTTCTGGACAACAGCACGAATCCTTTCATTACTGTCGATCAACCGGCCTAGCCACGGCATAGATTTCTTGATTTCCTTGTAGCTCAACAGACTGGCTAGACCAGTGATCGGGAAGATCCAGAAAAAGAGGAGTGCTCCCATCATCCCCATGACAATCAGTTCTCGGGAGCGGCTTGAGCCGATTGAGGTGGCCATGTTGGCCCAGACGATGTCACGAGGTTCTGGAGCCTGATGTGTAAAGCACTCATTTGGGTGATGTGCGTGGGTGGTTTGAATCGCGATTTGCTAGAACAAAGTTAGTCCCCAATCAACTCTCAGAGAAAACGGCAACCTACCGCACTCGACATTTTCTCGAAGGTAACAAACGCGGTATGTGTGGCCCGGAATTTCCCCAGCTGCCGACGTTTCTTCACCTCCTCGTCTGCGTCATGGAATTCAGCATCCCAATACTCGATTGCGTCTACCACGCCCTTGAATAATCCAGGCCGCAAGGCAGGTCGTCCACGGTGGGGGACAACGAATCGTAGATGTTGAGACTCCAATCCGGAAGAATCGATATCGACAAGAGGGGCGGCGACATAGTCACTGGGATCGTAGGATTCTACGGTGCTTGGGTTCCCGACGTAGTCTACCCAAGCTTCTTCGAGCTTCAGAAGTGCCTTCGTTCGCTTCGCCAACAGAGGTTCGAGAGACTTGACATCCCTGCAGACGCTGACGCTTTCGACGCTGAGGCCCATATTCTCGAAGTGTTCTGCAAGCCTGCGTTCGCTGCGGAGGTGAATTGGAAGGTGGGTAACCAGGACAGTTCGTGCAGATATTGAGTGGACGAGTTCCAAGGAGAATAGTTGACGGGAGCGAATGAACTTCATATAGTTCTTGTGAATGAAGAAGAGGGTGAGGACGGTGAAGAGGTATGTGAATAAGAGTTGCAGAGAAGCGACGGAGGCAGGATCTGTGAGAAGATCCAGCCAGTCTCTGTCTGGCAGGGGTGGATTGCGACCATCGGTGCGGTTGAGAGGTTTTACCCAGTCTGGGTCGTCGTCACCACCGATTCCGAGGTTGTTCTGTCACCTCAGTGAGTACTCCCCCCTGTCCATGGTGGTCACAAGACACCCACCTTCAAGTTGATTGGCATGAGTATCACCATCGCGAATATGGAACAAACAGAGAACAAGTAAAATGACATCTTGAAGAAGCTTAGCAACTGGAATTTCGGAACCATCATTAAGTTTTGCAAGTAGAGGGCTGGAATGCAACCTACAACCGCAGCATCAAGACCGACGATTTGGAGGATGGTGAATTCGGAGGTCCGTATTGTAGGCAATATCCAACCAAAGAATGCTTGATGCGCGTGGGCTTCGTGAGGGGAGAAACCTAGAGGGACTAATGAGCAGAAACTCCCAGATTTTTGAAAGGAGCCTTGCCTTTCAGCTTTGTCCGAGGAGCGAATGACAACGGCCATCTGGTCCTACAGTACGAAAAGACCAGGAAGGAGAACAATCCGATACTGGTCGACAACACCAGCTGGGTCGTGAACCAGGGGCCTTCGTATTTAACTGGTAGATATCAATGTCGCAGCGTCAACCACGTGGATCAATAGAGGAAAAACACCACGGTTTGCGCACTGGTTGGCGGTGAGCCAGGTGGAGGACCTCCTCCTGGTCCACCATCCCCGTCGTCCAAGCCTTCGAGCAGTGTATGAAAGAGGTCTTTGACCACCTGCACTACCAACATGTGCGGAGGAGAGGAAGTGGTGACCAAAATGGAAATGAATTCACAGCGTGCTATCTACCAGCGCTTCTTCCAACTGACTCTCCTGGTAATTCCGTCCTAGCTGGTTTATGATCTCCCCAATCCCATCGCCCTCCATAACGTTCTCTAGATTCTTCACGGAAAGGCCAACTCTATGGTCTGTCACTCGATCCTAAGTTCAAAAACTAATGAGCCCCATTCGTCCGAACAAGGCACTTTCACCTTACCTGGGCATAATTATACGTCCGAATTTTCTCGCTGCGGTCCGCCGTCTTGACGATATTTTGTCGGATAGCTCTCTTCTCAGCCATCTCCTTGGTGAGTTTCTGGTCCATCAAACGCGCTGCAAGCACCTGGAAGGCTCGCCGTTTGTTCTGGACATGGATATCAATAGACATGAAACGGGACCCAACATCAAATGCCTACCTGGTGTTGCGACCTCTCATCCTGCATGGAAACAGTTATACCAGTTGGTATGTGGGTCAAACGCACGGCGGACTCTGTTTTATTTACGTGCTATGAGCTATGGGTTAGAACCTGAAGCGGGACTGGGACATTGTATGAATAAACCCACTTGCCCTCCTGCACCTCGAGCGCGCATGACTTCAAGTTTGACATCATCCATGGAGAACAGCTCTTTGTTCGCCTGGTCAGACTCTTCCGTTAATGGTAGGACCTTGCCGTTCCAGTAAATCAAACGATGGAAGGGCGACAATACGAGCAGACTCACCACAACCGCGACCGTACTTGTGTGCACTCGGCCGCTGGCTTCCGTTGCGGGAACTCGTTGAACCCGGTGAACGCCGCTTTCCCACCGGAGCGAATCATAAGCCCCTGGTCCTTTAAATTCAACCACCGCATTTTTCACACCGCCTTCCGGGGTGCCTAAGCTGGAGACCATCGTTGTCTTCCATTTCGCCGACTGAGCATATTGGAGGTACATCCTCATCAATTCCCCGACGAAAAGATTGGATTCTGACCCGCCCACACCGGCTTTGAGTTCCATGAGCGCAGACATATGTGCGGTCTTGGAGGAAGGTATAATCAAGGCGGGAAAAATATCTTCGACGAGGTTTTTCAGGGTCTCCATAAAGGTTTGGTCGTCTTCCACGGCCAACAGACGTAGTGTTTCGTCAGGATCTTCCAGCATAGATCTGTTCTCTTCGCGTAACTACTGTCAAGGGATCTCAGTTATGGTATGAATGGTGTATGACTGGCCCCGACCTTCCAGACGCGGATCCATTCCCCCCACGCTTCGGCCAGAGGTTCTAATTCCTTCAATCGTTGAGCACGCACAATACCATCCCTCGAGGATGTATTTCCGGATAGCTGTGAAATACACACTGAGCAGAGGTCCCGTCAACATACTCGCTGTTACTCACCTCGGAACTGAGGTTTGCGAACTCGGAGGCCCTGTTCTGCACGATACGCAACAGCGGAGTGTTCTCAACTTCAAAGTTATAGTCCAAGCTACCATTGTGCACGTTCCGACGATGACCGTACAGCGTCGGAACTCCTTTTAGTGAATGTGACACCCATTGTGGGCGGAGGCGTGCCACTGAGAGTCTGATCATACCGTGTATTGATCGGGTTCCCACAGTCACTCCCATAAATCGTCATGGTACGTATGAGATCACAGCCGCATGCATAACTCCAGGTTAAGATCCTTCTGGCTAGGACACAGATCCGTTGGCCGACGTCGGACCCCCAAGACACGCGATAGAATCTGACGATGAGGATGAATTCAACCCCCTATCACCACAGCGACCGCCCACGAAGCGCGATCTGGCCTTCGAGATCGTCAACGAGGGCAAGGCCACTGCGGAGACCTTGATCTTCGCTTCCATGGACGCAGGAAGGCAGGTTCATCCTTGCCTTGTTTGTGTGCGTATTAAACATACGTTTTTCGCTAGGGTTTGGGCTAGAGGTGCAAATCTCGGCGAACAGTTGGGGACTATCAGTGTCAACAAGGAATGCGTGTGTACCGACCTCCCCCAGCCCTAATTCATTGAAATTCATTATGTAGGTCGGAATGGTTTTTAACCCAGAATGGATCGATGCCATTGTTGTTGTATCCGAGGTCCTAACCCGACTCCCGGTCTGGGCACAGTATTCCTACGTGGAGTATGTGCTGGACCAACTCAAGCCGACAAAGTGAGTTAGGGATATTTCTACAGCAGTTAAATTTGCCTCAACCAATACCTTGGCCCAGAATTCTGCTTATCGACTCGTATTCTGCCTCGAGTTACATTCACCCGGAGTACATCCCTCTGCATAAGGCACCGGTGCGGTACCTTACTCTAAACAGCAGCGCATCCATCGTGAGTTCTTGTTCCAGCGGAGGTGCCAGCGATCCTGATCACCAACGTAGCCAAAGGATTTCGAGCCCTTCAGTCCTCCCAACCTTATACAGTCTACTTCGGCCGCATTCTTTTCCCTGATTTCGCTGGCCCGCCAGGTTTCCCCACTATCTTCCACCGAAGTGACACTTTTATTATTCCCTGGACCGTACTTCCCTTCGAATCCTCCGGACGACCTAACCCCTACAGTATCAACTTTGAACGAAAGCGACGAGCTGTGGTCCCATGGCCTGACTAGATCAGTGCACGAGGTTGTCTCAGGGGGCGAGCACGAATGGGACTTGAAAGGAAAAGGACGCAGTTCTTACTCCCAAGGGAAACGAAAACCTCATGTCGAGGGAAGCATGTACATTTAGCCTAACCCAGTAGCTCAAAACCTGGTGGCTTTGCGCGGTCGGGATTGGACACTCACGGGGTCCCTTATATCAGGAAATCCAGCGTATCATTTTCCTTGCACGGAGAAAGCAATGTTATTCGATAGCATATCTAATCAAACCCGCGCCAGGATCCACATGTACAGTATCTGTGTAATGGCAATAAAGAACAGGAACGTTATGCGCCGGCTCCTCTGAGCTTGGCTTACAGTTCCAACGTTCGCTTGGGCATTATCCGGCAGAACCACTGACCTCAGCGATCGTAACTGTGTTACTGGAGGTCAGTAATCAGAGGGGAGGTCGCGAAGGCGATTCACTCACGAGGAAAAACGCATTTGCAAAAAAAAAGTACAGGAATATCAGAGTGTAGAGGGTCACTCCAAAGCCAAGAAGCCCAGCCGTCAGTGTTACAATAATCCTAACGAGGAGGTTGTCAAATACGGCGAGGCGTCGGGCCCGAAGTACTCACCCGACAAATTTGTAACCTCCGTAGGCAATTAGATCCAGAACCTGTCCCGACCCCTGGATATTGAGGATGTAGCAGCCAGTTTTGACAAAAATAAAGTCGATAATGACAACAGCCAGAGCTTTTGACGCGGCAGTACCGAGAACCTCGGGGTGGAATCGATCTTGGAGACCCCTCAATAGCGCCACAAAGAGCACGTAGGTAACGAAAGCCATCGCTTCATGTCAACGCGTCAGTGAAAACCACGTGAAAGCTGCCGTGGAAACACACCAGGGATATAGAGATCGGGGGAGTTGATATCCTCACGAGGAGGTTGCCACTCGCTTGTGCCATTCTCCAGACGTTTTGTTTTCCGTGACCAGGGCTTATGTCTCCACGGAAACACAAGGAGGCGAAGCTTCTGGATAACATATGAATTGGATACATTGAAGTGGTGCCTCAGCAGTGACACAGGGATTAACCCGGCGAGCTGTACGGATGTGGTTAACACACTTATGCGTTGTATGCGTGTAAGAGATCGCACGTTTTGTTGGACATAGTTCTGGCCCGCCTGAACAGCACTCTGACCGAGTTGCATGCCCAGCTGTGTAGTTGCACCATCAATCCCCCATGCGGAAAAGTCGGGAACATGTTGCTGATAACCATGGGCGGACTGGTGGATCGGTGGTGGTTGACCATACTGGTTCTGTTGCGTTTGTCTGCCTGAATACATGGGAACATTTTGGTTCGGATATCCTTGGAGGTTTGGCTGCTGTAGCGGGGGAGAGGATGTTCCAACGAAACGCTGATATCCGTGTGGTGAGCCTGGCGTGGAAGGAGGCTCTGGTATATACATAGGGTGTGTTGGGACAGGGTGGAGGAGCGGGGGTGGGGACGTGTTCGAGCCTGGTTGTTGGAATGCCATGGAGGGCGTGAGCAAGTTACACGTCTGCATATGATCGGGCGCGGACCGGTCTGGCGTG
>Ga0307515_10008928_pt1 | contig 19470 bp, 15 predicted proteins | sample 17_EM_MG_FD_194513 | JGI IMG/M metagenome (GOLD analysis project Ga0307515, IMG submission 194513) | Populus trichocarpa ectomycorrhiza microbial communities from riparian zone in the Pacific Northwest, United States - 17_EM | ecosystem: Host-associated > Plants > Roots > Unclassified | place...
GGATTTTAGGTTATTTTATTTTATTAATTTTCTCATAAGTTAAAATAGGGTTTAATTAAGTTGGTTAGTAGATTTGTTTAATATCATTTTTATATATTGAATTAAGTTGTTTTTTTAATTTTCATTCGAAAAAAGTCTTAAATATGTTTGGTAAAAAATAAGATGATTTGTTTTGTCAAATTCTAATTTATACTACTTTCTTTCTATAAAAACTCATTTGAGCTATTGTTTTTATTGAATATACTTACTTTTAATAAAAAAAAATAATTTTTAAGTTATGTTTCAAAGTCAAGTTATTTTTCATAAATGAAACCAAACAATAACTTAATATATTGACTCTTGTTTTTATATATATATAAAACGAGTCAACAACATAGTTATCAGACCTATTTTATGGAATGATCTGGAAAAGGTTTTGGTTGTTCGGTAAACTCATGTCAATCATTTTTATTCAAATGATATTGCTTTGTTCTTTTAAAAAAATAATTGGTGTTGATTTAGCCGTGTTTGGTTGGGTCAACGAGATTTCATCGGGTCATTATTTTTTTTAGTTCCACTCATAACCAAGCCCTAATTAGGCTTTGAGTTGCGAGTTTCTTGAATCAATTCATCAAGACGAACCATGTCGGGTTTAACTACTATGGACAACAATAAGGGGGTAAGTTATAGATTTTCAAATATCAAAGATTTAAGTTAGAACACTATTTAAAACAAAAGGATAAAAACAAATAATTTTTCAAATGAAAAATTACATTTAACATCCTATAATTTGATCCAAAATGTGATTACCCATTATAGTTTTAGAAATTACCATTACATCTTGGTCAACTAAAATTTTCAAATCTCACAAATTGACAATAATATTCTCATCTATATTAAATAAGAAATGACCGAAAATGACAAATCAAATCTATCTTTTTCTCTATTTCTAGCTTCGATCGACACTCCCTTCTCTCTCACTAACCCTAATTGATCCTGAGATTGAACCCAAACCTAACTGATGGTTTTATCTTGTACTAAATCTTTTAGATCATCGTTTATGGATTCTTTTTGCAATCGTTTCATTTAGAACTCAGCAACAAAGGTATTTTCCCAATTTATTTGTTGAATCATGACATCGTAAATCGTTGATAATGTGTTATTTGTTTATTTAAAATTGTTAGTTCAACTATTTAATAGATGTTGTTACCCGATGAAACTTATTTAATTAACAATTTGTCAATTTTAAAACTAGAACCCTAAATCCTAAAAATATCCTATATAATTGATTTTTTTGTTAATATTAAACGTAATCAGAATATAAAAGATGTTTGGGGTAGCGAAAAATCATGTACTATTGTTTATTCTTTACACCATTAAAAAACCCCAAATTATTGAAAATAGGAACCCAAATTATTTATATGTTGCATAAAACAAGTGTAATTTATGTTGAAACAATCTTTTGAACTTATTTTAAGCAATGTTAAACGTAATTAATAAGTTTTTTTTTTTTGGAAACCCTAAAAATAACTTTAGGGTTTATGCTTTACTATCTTTCTTTTTATATTGTTTGGCATATATGTTTAGTAGGGGTGAGAAAAAAAACTGAAAAACCAATTCAACCGAGAAAACCGAACCGTGAAAAAAAACCAATTAAACCGATTAAAATTTTGAAAAAACTGACCAGTTCGGTTCGGTTTTGGTTTTATAAGCCTGAAACCGAAAAAACCAAATCGAACCTAAACCGAAAAAAACCAGAAAAAAAACCGAGTCAAACCAGAAAAACCGAGCTAAACCGGAAAAACAGAGCCAAACCGGAAAAAACCGAGCCCAACCGAGCCAAACCGGTTTGAACTGGTTTTTATTCTAAAAAACTAAACCGAACCCGGTCAGTTTGAACCACTTTCGGTTCGGTTGCGGTTTTTTTTTAAAACAAATTCGGTTTGGTTACTTTTTTTTATAAAAACCGAACCGAACCGAAAATAATCACCCTTAATGTTTAGGGATTTCAACTCATGTATATGGGATTAATATGGTTAATTTTGATGGGTAGATAGATGCTTGTTTTAGTTTGTATTTAAAATGTGCTTTTGTCATGCTTGTTTGGGTATGTAAGGACTTTTAAGAACTTATTTCTCACCATTGCACAATACAAAATGCAAGATGTGATTGCCCATCTTGACAATTCTTTGTATGTCATAAGAAATTGTTGCTTTGACTATATGTCTTAAATAAACATATTGTTCATATGTGAACAATTTTATGACATATATTTGTTAGGGTTTCAAATAAAATATGACAGATAAATATATTTGTTGATGATGCCTCAGTGTATGATATATTGAGTATGTATAAATAAGAAAGGGATGAAGAAATTCACACATACACACACATATATATAGATGATGATAATGATGCTTCTTATTTAACCTTAAAGAATTCCAAGGTGTTATTCAAGTAAGCATAATGATAGCAAGCTACCTGGAACTAAGTATTTTATTGGATATGATGATGAAGTTTAAAACAACAATAAAGTGAAATTAGTTATTGAGAAAAAAGATTTAGATTCAAGTAAAGATGATAATGATGTGTGTGCTGATGCGGGTGTTGTTAGTGGTGATGTAGGTGGTGGTGCTGATGCTAGTGGTGTTTTAGGTGGTGTATGAGTGGTGGTGGTTATGCTAGTGATATTGTGAGGGTGATATAAGTAGTGGTGGTGGTGATGATAGTTGTGTTGTAGGAGGTCGTGTTAATGCACATGATATGGGTGGTAGTGGTGATATTAGTGGTAATATTGGAGGTGTTGTTAATGATGTTGTTGGTTGTGATGTTGTGAGAGTTGTTGTTAGTGGTGTTGTTGGTTCTAGTATTATTGGTAATGTGGTCATTGATGTTGATCTTAGTTAGGATATGGGTTCTATTGGTTATGATATGAGTAGTAATAGTGTTGGAGTTGGGACTTCTAGTGGATATAATGAGGATGTTAATAGTTATATATGATGATGTTGAAAAGGATGATAAAGAGTTAGAAGATGATTATATCCCTTCTGATAAGAAAGGATATGAGTTTTTTTTAGTAAAGCTAAAAATGGTGGATTAAAACCTTACAAGGTGATGCTTGTCTTAGTAAAGTAATGGATGACTTTTTAGACTTTATAATGACAAGAAACTTAGTAATGATGAAGATATTGAATGTTGTTATTGATTTAAGAGTAGTAATGAGTTTGATGAGCAGAAAAGTGACAATTCAAGTAAGAGGAATAAGAAAAAGAAGAATATTCAATATGATAGAAGATTTTAGTGAGAAGAGATTTAAGGTTATAATGAATTGATCTATAATTTTTGAATAATGTTAACTTTTAAGTAATGTAAATCACTTTAAAGATGTATTGCGAAAATATAAAGTGAAACATGAGTACCAATTGAAAAAGTATATTAATCAGAAAGAAAAAGTTATAGCAAGATATTTAGGGGATGGTTGTACTTGGAGAATATATATGTTTTTTCTTGTTCCTAGTACCAATACATTCATGGTTAAGTCATTAAGAGAGAAGCATAGTTGCATTCGACCTACATGTATAGAGGCTGCTAATTCAAAATTAATGGAAAAAAAGTTGTTGTCAATAATCAATATAGACCAAAACATTTTAAATGAAGCACTCAAAATATAAAAGGCAAGTATGAAGAGCTAAGAGAAAGGCAAAAGAGTTGGTTAAAATAAATCATATTGATTCTTTTAATAAACTCCGAGCATATATCCAGTTGTGGAAGGAATATAATCCATGCTCCAATATTTTCTCATGTTTGACCCTAATTACAATTTGAATGAGAATTCACCATGGAGGTTTGAGATGGTATATCTATTTGAAAGTCATGAATGATGGCTTTGTGAATGGATGTAGGTAATTTATTGGGATAAATCAATGTCATTTGAATGGTCCATACAGATGAGTCTTATTATCGGTTATGGGTTTGAGTGACGATAATGGATTGTTTTTAGTGACATATGTAGTTGTTGAGTGTGATAACAATGATACATGGTGATGGTTCTTATATGTACTATATGGATCCATCCAGCATGGTATGCATCATAAGCCATATTTCATTATATTTGAAAAGCAAAAAGTAACTTTTATTCCTAATAAACAAAATATCCATTGCATAATATGTTGTTTATTTAATTATTATAATTTTTTGTTTATTTAAAGTCTTTCAGAAGCAATATTTGAGGTATTCTCGAATGCGACACATAGACATTGTGCAAGGCATATCTATACTAATCTAAAAACGAAAGGATTTCATGGATTAGAAATCAACATTGGATTTGGGAGTGCTTCTCAATCATACACAATTCTTAATTTTATCAGCACATGAGAGATGTTGGGAAAGTTGATAATGAGGGTTTAAATTAGTTTGACAATACAATGAAGATTGGTAGTGTCACCAATAATTTGGCAGTCCCTTAATAACTAAGAAAGGAAATATGAAAATTTATTGAGAATGTTGTTGCTAGCAAAATAAGGTTAAAGTTGATGGCTAAATTTCAAGATAGGTTTATTCATGCTGCTAGTTGGGAAACAAAAATAACTTTATACATAAGGAAGATGCTTGATAAGTGTTTTGAGAATGTAAGAAACATGAGAATGATCCGAGCTAATGCTAATACAAATGAAAATCAAGTATATAAGGGCCAAATTAGATTGTGTATTGATTTGGAGAAAGGACACTACTCAAGTGATGAGATGATCATAATTGAAATTCAAAGCAGACATGCGGTGCCTTGTGTGCATCACAAGAGAGTTGAATTGGATGATGTATGTTGTACATATTACACTATAAAATATTAAATTATCTTTTAACTAAAATGTCCTTAACTATAGTTTGAAAGAAATAGCTAAATTTAAGAAATATTAATAAATTAGATAAAGAATGTTAATTAAAATAAAACTAAAATTGACCAAAATTAAATAGTGAATTTAATAATTTTCATCTTTTAAAAAATAATCATGTCAATTAATTTATATTATTCCTCTTATTTAATAAATCTTTAATTTATCTATTTTTTCCTCGTAGTAATTATGGGTTTTTTAGTAAAACATAGGGCTTATGTAATATTTTCTTAAACAAGATGTTTTTGTCATATCTTTAAATTTTTGAATGATCTACACAATTTCATAATATTTAAAGGGTCATTATAATTTACCCTATCTAATTTTTACTAAGTATAAGAATTAAGTTATATTTTACTAAAAACAATGCTTTAATTGAAATTGAAAAAAAAAAGGAGAGGTAGAAATAAGGATAGTGATTATACCATCTTTTACCGGAGTGTGAAGGGGTTTTACCTTCATAGAAATGGAGGTGGAAAAATGTAAAAAAAAAAAACTAACTTATTCAGGTATGACGGTGGAAGTAATATCCTCTAACTCTATCGATCTTCATATATGAATTTTTATATATTTAAATAATTTATTATATTTATAATTTTACAAATAAATATCTAAAATAATTTGTGTATTTTTTCTAAAAATATATTATTAAATGTGTTTGATAAATATTAAATATTTTATTTTTATGGTCTATATACTTTATTTAATGAAATTAACTATGAAAAAGAAATATCAATTATTAGTAGTAAACCATTAATGGGTGGCTGAAATGGTAAAGTGGATGGGGTCAAGACCGCAGAGTGTAAGTCATGTTTCATAAGTGTTGTTCGGAGTGTAGGGATCTAATTCGGTGCGCAAAGCTAACCCAAGATACCCTACATAAACTATTAATAGTGGTCGGTCTCTATTTATAATGAACTAGCTCCGTACCCACATTGTACCGCGGGGTTGAACAACTTTTTGAACAAAAAATAATGTTAAGGTACTGAAAATGAGTAAAAAAAGACATGAAAAATCATTTATGACAAATATGTAAAAACGTTAATTAGAGTTAAGACAACATGAGACATTCCGTCAAACCCACAGTCTAAATTATGTGACTAGAATGAACCGATTAAAAATAAAAGGAATTATGAAGCTTTTTTTTAAAAAAAAAATGTTAACTTTTTTAAACTCATGACCCGGTTATTAAATTTGAAGTATCCAATCTAGAAAAATCATGAAGTTTAATTTCAAAAAAAATTAAATGTTAAAGAAAACAATTGAAGAAAAAAATGCAATCATACAGAAAAATATAATCATTAAAGAAAGATAAATCGTAAACTTGATTTGAAGGATCAGATTGGAAGCCATAAAAACTTTTATAAAAGGACAAAGAAAAAAAATTAAGAAATTAAAAGTAAAATGACCGAATTGAAATACCTAATATATACAAATTAAGAACCAAGGGTTAAATTAAAAACAAACAAAACTTCAACAAAAGAGAAAATGACTAAAAAACAACAATAAAAACTCAAAGGTTTGAATTTGAAATAACAAAACAAATAAAGACCATAGTGTATTTACGAGGGTACAAGAGAGAAATGAAGGGAAAAAAAGGGGTCGCTGGCGATACCAGATTTGGAGCACATGCGCCGTCTATAATGAAAGAAGAGACGACAAAGAATAATCTGAGACGACGAACGACCATTTTTGACAACCTACACACTGCTTTTAATAAGAAATTATTATTTTAATGGTAAATTACGTGACTATTCCCAACCAAACTTATAATTAATAAAAAAATTGAGGGTAAGACCAAAATACCCCTAACATCAATGAATTAAATATCTTGAATTCAAGGGTACATGCATAAATTCATTTGTGTATAAAAAAGAAAAATACATACATACCCCTACCGACACCATTTAATTCTTTTGCTCAAGAGGTATTTTGATTATTTTACTATTTATAAAAATATTGAATAGACAAAAATATCTTCGAACAAACTAGTAATGGCTTATATATCAATTGAAAATACCAAAATATCTCTAATCTAGAGGCATTTTTTTTTTTTTATGAAAAGGACAAAATAATCACAAGTGATGAATAAAAGAAATACGAGGATAGCTAAAGTGAAACTCTCATGTCTTTTAATATATTTGTTATATGGAATATTGAAAATTAATTATGATATTTTAGTGGAGGCAAAGGCACAGGCAGGGATCATTTAGGACTGGAGTCGATAAAAATTTTAGATGGTGGATCCAATTTATAGGTTTTCGTAATAAATTGAGGTTTCCCTTTCCCATAGAAAAACCACGGGTAGATAAAAACGCTGCGTTTGTTACACATGAAGCAAACCGATAAAATAACAGTCTCTCAGTCCTGCTTTCCTTCCAAAACCCCTCCAGAACCCTAGATCGTTACTCCTCCATCGAAATGCCTGACGTCGCAGCGGATTCTGCGGCTTCTGCCAGCGCTGGCGAGTTAGTCCCATTCGTGCCAGACACTGAAATCGCCGTGGTGTACCCGCTTCACCACGGCCTAAAACCTCCAATCTCTCGCGTCTCAATCTCCTGGGCCCGAGGAAACAATCTCCGCGTGTCATTACTCCGTAACCCGCCTTCCAATTCCGATTCCGACGGAGAAATTGGGGGAAAAGTTGTGGAGGTAAATCTCGACAGCGGAGCCGCCGACGTCAGAGAACCAGCGCAGTGGAGGCGCATTGCCTACGGCTCTGTTACGCCCTTCGCGCTCCTTCAAAGTCGCAAGAATTCAGCTTCAATTTTATCTAAATTACAATCAAGTCCCTCTCCATTTCACCTTGACTGGCAAGTTTTGAATTGTTGTTTTTAAAGTATTTATGTTTATTTATTGAATTGTTTTTAGTAAAAAATGAGATAAATTATTTTCTTTAGGTGGGAGTATGTAATGGAGTATAGCAAGGACATAAAAGAACTACTTGGGAATCCGAAGTCAAATTATAATCCTTTAATTGAAGATCCTAAAGAAGTTTTAAAGGTGAAATTTCCATGGCTCAATTGTAATTTATTTATTTAGAGTTTAGAGTTAGTGGTTGATTGTTTAATTAAGTGAATCATTTTGTGTAGAAAGGTGAGGAACCAACGAGCTTAAAGGCAGCATGGGAGCTGATGGAAATGTTTTATGCAGACAAATTATGTCAGAGTTGGTTGCCAGAACGCCTTGTCGATTGGTTGGCTGTAATGATCATTTATGCTTTCTATCTTTTGTGATTTTTTGGGGGTTGTGTTTGATCGAACCCTTTTGTTAATTCTGCTGCTCTTATTCTTGCTGGTCTTGCCAGGATTATGATTGCCTGTTATCAGGTGACCAGCCAGCTGTTCATTCAAAACTTGTGGAGTTTCAAGGGACACTAGTTACCTTACAGGTTTGATTATGTTCTGGATTTTTTTTTTCAAGTTCTATTAAACAGTTTGATTTTTTTCTTTGCTTAGCTAAGTTTCTAATAAATTTGTGAGCATAAATGTTAAACTTATGCTCTCATATGATCTCTGATTGATTTTGCAATATCATGATTGGAAAAGGTGGCAAGCAATATTGCTAAATGTAATCCTGTTAGTGCATAAAGTTTTCTCTGTATTGGGTTGTCCATGAATGGAGCTTGAATCTATTTCTGTCTACTATCTATGGGAATGCTGGATGTTTGGCAAGCCTCTCCAGCTTAAAATGTTGAAATGAGATGAAATTTGGTTGCATATGTTCAATTGAATCAATTCTTAGATTGGACTTTTGTGCAACTTATTTGACATTTATTATATCCAGGGTCAAAACCTATGTGAACTCACTTTTTTCTCTTGTGAATATCGGATCTTATATGATTGCTTTATGCAGGTCATTGAAGATGATCCTAAATATTGGGAGGTGATATCATCGGCACTAGCAGTTGGTTGGCTAGAGATTGTGGTAAAGTGATCTTGGGTCCAGTCTTTCCTGTAGTATGTTGAGTGGTATAGTTCCTCTTATAGGCGATGAAATGATGACAAATGTTTTAATGCAGGACTTAATGTTTTTTTCTTGCAGGTGAAACTTTTGCGCTTGCATGGATCTTATCAACTGGATCAGATTAGCCGTAGAGAGGTTGGTAAGAATTTAATGATGATTGATTGAATATGTACACACCATTTGAAAATTATTCTTAAATTTCATTTTCTGCAAACTTTTTATGCCTTTTAGATTGTCACCTTGAGAAGATGCTATTTTTAGTGACTGTTTTTTGCTTGCCTGGCCAAGTATTGGTTGGTCTGTAAATGTCAATTGACATTAAAATCTTAACTGTTCATTTAATATAAACCTCTTTGCTTGAGAGCGTCTTTATTTGGCATATGTGGAGTTTATGTCTGTCCATAAACATGTAATAACCATACATTTGATGATTGAGCTGATATATTACAATTTGAGGATCGGGAGTGTTTGGCAATGAGGTTGAACCTGCTTTTCATCAAAATTTGAATTTTGTTTTTGCTTCAAATTAATTGTTTTAGTGTTTTTGGATTGTTTTGATGTGCTGATGTTAAAAATAAATTTTTAAAAAATAAAAAACAGTTTTTTAATGTATTTCCAAGTGAAAAACACTTTGAAAAACAACCTCTACCACACTCTCAAACACACAATGTTTTGTCCTTGAATTTTTTTAACCAACCAACATAAGTTGTTTGGGTTTCATTTTTAGGTTGAGTTTTGTGCTTCTTGATTCATTATGTGAATCTTTATCAAAATGAAGATTCCTTGGTATCCATGCATCTGTTTTCACAGTTGCATTTTAAGTCCTGTGTGTTTTTCTGTTATTGAGCAGACAGAGAATGGGCTAGTTGAGACTGTAGCTGTTCTAATTTCAATGATGCCACGCATGCGTCCAGAATTAAAAAATGGAAAATTAGGTGAATGCTTTAAAGCCAAACCTGATTTTATGAAGGTACTTGTGCATTTTAGTATTATATTTGAATCTTTCTATCTTCTTTTCCTATATATATATTATTTTCATAACCATGTTGCTTAATATCTTTTATTTTCTAGGCATGGGAGAAATGGCGAGAACAAATAACTAAGCTGGATTCCAGTGCATTCTGGGTTCTATGCGATCACCGTCAAACCAGGGAGGGCTTGAAAAATCTGATCCAGATCATGCTGGGAAACACCGAGATTCTCTGCACTGCAACATCCCATTGGATAGAGCTGTATATATCTCACTTCCTGTTCATAAGGCCATTCACTGTTGTAAGTGCATATTTACTATTCTTTAAGTTTATCGAATTATTTGTGTCTTAATCCTATGCTGCTGATGATTTTTTATCTTTTTGCAAGATTTGAGATTCCATTTAATTCTTTTCTTGGGTCAGGGGTTTGAAAGCATGTACAACCTAGCTCAGAAATGTGTTAAGATGAAACCAATGTCTAGTCCACATAAGCTGCTGCGGCTAATAATTGGAATTATTGGGGAAAATACTGAGGTGAGCTATGTGGATCTGAAACTGCTAGGTTGTATTGTCCATTGTTTTACTCCCTTTTGTTCTTTTTTCTTATAAACTCCTTGAGTTTTCAAACATTTGCAGGTTGTATTGGCAGAATGCTCAAGAGGGTTTGGTCCTTGGTGGGTTTTATTAATTTTCTCTCTATCCTCATTTTGGTTCAACATGTAGAAGCTTATTTTATTGTCTTTTAAGAAAACTTCTACCAAACAACCCTTTTAAACTATATTTTGATGACTTTTCAACAGGATGGTGACTCATGCCATAGAGTTATTGACTGCTAGGAGCGACCAAGCAGATTTTCTTTTACACAAGGAGCATGATGACATAGGGGGAATAAGTATGGAAGAGCTCCATCGTCTTGTTTATGCTCAAGTTCTAACTTCTCACTTCTTGACTTGGCAAGTAAGTGCAAACTGCTTGAATCATGGCATGCTAATTAAATCCATTGTAATAATGACAGATTATGCTAGAAGAGTTAGTTTTAATATAAGTAGTAGATCAGTACATAATATTTCATACTTGAGATCCTCAAATCCAAGCTAACTTGTGTAATGAATACGGAATGTACAGTATATTTGAATATATACAAAAGTGGGGTTTAAGGAGAAGGATTTGCAATTTAGTAATTTAGTACACAATTGGAACTGAGCTCAAGAATAAATCATTCACAAATTTGAATTCCTGTAGAAGAGGCAGAATTGTATCTAAACAATATAACTTTGACATCTAGCACGGGCTGTCATAAAGGAGCTCCAACACAATCTATTTTGATGCAAAAGTAGACCTGACCTGTTTGGATAAAAAAGAAACTCAAATGTCCTTTCATTTATCCTTATGCTAGGAGATGTTTAACTTCAATTTACTTTCTATTACCTCATTGCATTTAGTTTCAGTTAAAAACGAATAATAAATTCTGCCTGTTCTTGGAGAGAGCCAACCCATTTACTTTGGGATTCAACCTTAAAGTTCCTGGTTGTGTAATTTTCAAGGTATAAGGTTCTTGAATATGAAGTGTGGAGGTTGATATTCTCTATCTGTTCTATTGCTCATTTTTTTAGGCACTGTTTTATCTTATTTTTGTCCTTATTAACTGCCCCTTTTTGTGTAATTACCTTGGCAGTGATTTACCCGTTCCTATTTTGTCAAGTATTTCTTAATTCAATTCTCTTCTGCCTGCAGATTGCTCCAGTTTACTTGACATCGTGTATGAGGCAAGGAATGAGTTTGTTGGAGGTTTTATTATACAGGCAGCCTGCCCAACACAATCAATTGTTGCTTAAGGTAATTGGTTCATCTTGAAGTGCCATCCCTGTGTCAATTTTTTGGATGCATTTATAGTTGATGTTTAAATCTTTGATTGATAGACATTTATCTGTCTGCTTGCAGAATTTAGAAATTTGCCGTCTGTATGAACTCGACCATGTCAGCTCAAACATTATGAAGGTATATGAAATCTTAAAACACATCCTCGACTTTATTTATGTATGAATACACCAAAAGTCTTGTATCTTTGAGCTCAGTGAATTCTCTGCCTGTAGCTTTTGTTTATAGTAAAACGTAAACACGTTATATCATACACGCAGAAGTCTTTTAGTGCCAGATTCTCCTGAGTATTGCAAGACTTTAGGTACTTGGGCATTTATACTAACAAATTTAATAATTGTGTATAGATTGCTGGAGTGTACCACTGGAAGCATGGTAGGAAAGGTTTGGGAGTTTTCTGGCTTCAGCAAGCTCGGGATGAATTTCTCCTTAACAAGATTGCCCAGCGGTTGTTTGATTCTGTTGGAAAGTCAATCTCTGGTGAAAGCTTCAAGGTGGTTGTCATTGCAATCATTGATTTGATCAGCCAGCCAATGCTAAATTACTTGAGCTATAATAATTATAATAACCTTGGTAATTTTTTTTTCATATTGTTTGTCTATACAGCAATGGGAGGGTTTAATTGAATTGTTGGGTTCGAAATCAAAGCCTGCTGGGAGTCTTGAGTTTCTGCACAAGTACAAGTTTTCTCTAACTCAGCAGTGATCATAATCCTCCCTTTACTTCTTCATTTCCGTTTCTTTTTTTTCTTTTCATTTTCAATCTTGGTTCTAAAACTAGATGTGTCACAGGTATAGGGATTTCAAGAAATTGCTACAGCAGGTTTGTGATAGGAAAACTCCAGATGCTGCTCGGCATGCTGCTGACTTGCTCATGTTGGTATGTTTAATCAACAAACTTTCTATCCTATTGATGTGGCATCAGTCAATACAATCTACAAATTCTAAAGACCCTGGATCTTGTAATGTAGTGGACTTGTTGAAATATGAAGTGGTTGCACAAGCAGCAATAAGCTGTGATTTTGCAGTACACGCATTGCTATCTTGGATCTCCTGTTTGGATGGAGTTTTTTTTTAATAATATATATGTTGCAAGGTTTGGTTTTTTATTAGTTTCTGTTTTGTGAATGTGCAGCTTATGAAGAACCCTTCTACTCCTCAAAGTTTCTGGTTGCCTCTTCTTTATGATTCTGTAAGCTTTTTCTCCTTTCCTCCCTTTTAACATTAAATAATATCTGAGATAGCAAAGAGTGCAGTGTATTGTAGAAGTTTATTCTGTGCATGCCTTGGAATTTCCATATTTTGCAACTGGTCTGGATTTTTTAAAATGTAATTGCCAGATTACATTTTTTGCAGGTTTTCGGTATTGAGCAGGCTAACCATATTTATTTTATCTCAATTTTTTGTTGAGTTTGAGATTGTTTGATATATTTTAACAGTAGGTTTTTGTGTTACAGAATGTGCATATGATTAATTGAGAATTCATGCATGCCGGACTAATTGCTAGTTGATGATTCTTTATTGCAGTTGACACTGCTTAGCTGGCAAGGGCGACCTTTGCTAAATGTCTCTCAAACAAACCTTTTGTTGAATAAACTGCAAGAATTGTCCATGGCAAGCCTGCGTCCAGGCATTGTTGCCACTGACTTGCCAGCGGAGGCATTAGACTCTGTTAGGCTAGCCCTTGCTACAAATCTTGGGCGTGCCATCTTAGAAGAACAGTGATGCTTTGTTTTTGACATTCATGAAGATGTTAATGCACAGTACGTTTGACTACCTTATCTATTTTTCCTGGTGACCAAGCATTCAAGCCACATGATCACCATCATTTCAAAGGAATGTTGATGGTGGATTTGGAATTCGGTACATGCTTGTGTAACATGTTTGTTTAAGGTTTTGCATAGCTAATGTTTCACAAGAGAAACCACTACTCTTTCCAGAAGTTTTACTTTGAGAAGGCTGCAGGCATCGAACTCCACATCTTTTTGCAGAATTACATTACAAGTCTCTGGTTAACAGAAACGGAGATGCCCAGATGCTAACACATCTCTGCTATTCAAGTTTTCATCCGAGTTGTATCGATGATGGGTTGCCATGGAGAAGTTTCAACTATTGTTGTATAATGGTATGCTTAAAGAAATGCAAATGACCTAAGTTTGAACTTGATTGTTTCCTCAACTACTAGAGGATTCGTTTCCGATGTAATCGTGATCCTTCCGTCACACTCGAGTGATGCACTACTCTGTCTGAACAAGCATTTGCGTGCCCTCATGCTCAGCATTACCGCATTCCAAGTTTTTTTTTTTTTTTTTCTTAAAAAAAAAACCTTCCAAGCACTGAATTGGACTATTTTGTGCAGAAAATAGGTTGGGGGTCTTGACGGCTCGCCAATTGGAGTGGCAAGGAAAGATGGAGGGAGTGTTGGGTTAAAGATGAGATATAGGAAAGAAATGCTGTTGGAGAAGGAGAGATAAGAGAGGGAGAACAAACAGGAGCAGGGAAACAAATCAACCAATGCCTTTATACTAACAAAAGAATACAAGCACTAGAATCAACATAATGAAGCTATACCAGGACTGCACCGTTTAATAAAGAACTACTACTCGCTAACATTGAATTTATCGAGAAAAGAAAAAAGAACCTCGGAAAGGTCAAAAGAAAAAAATGCAGCAGAGAATAGACAAAAAAAGATAAAATTGTAGGGCTGAAGAAGGTGAGCTATAGTCAAATAAGTAGTCCTGGATCTTCTACCATTTTGGTCACCAAGCAAGCTTGGCAAGACTCATCCCCTATCAATTTTTCTTCATTCTGGATTGCTGATCCTGGTAAAGAGCGACTGGAATTAACTGACAGAGTACTATACAATTTCACTGCAGCTTCCCAAGGCAGTCCTGATTTTCCAAGCATGCCATGGGGAGGATTTTGTTCGGGTCATCTTCGCCAAAGACAAGTAGAACCACAGGACAAGGCCTGCTTAGTTACCATGTACATCACCTCAGTGTGTTACAGTTTCTTGGGTAAATTGTAGTTCTTCTTGAGAAACTTTGATGCTGCTTCATCATTCCGGTAACACAACACACGGAGAAGCGAGTTTGGGTCAGTAGGATTCCACTGCCCTGAAGTTGGAGGTAATGGAAGTTTAGACCTCGCAGAAGAGCCATATGTCTCCAAGGTTACACGTCTGTAACGCTCAACTAGACTCTCTGTATCTGTTTTGAGAAGGGGAAGGATACTTCTGACTGTGGTTGAAAACTTGTCTATCAAATCGGCGGGCAGGCCATCCCCATTGGCCCAAAATAGATCTTTAAGGGAATTGAAATCATCCTCTATTATCTGAGAGTCCTGGAGCGTGAAAGCACGAGAAGGGCCTCCCGCAAGCAAAACAAACAGGAATCCATCAAAGGAAGCTCTCATTATGTCGGTAACAATTCGTGTCCGAACTCTTTCATGTATTGTGTTTGAAATGATCAGCAAATTCCGCTCAAGCTCCTGGGTAAAGGGTTCAATCCTAGAAGATGATAGCTCTCCAACATACAAACCATCCCACAAAACATGACTCAAGTCATGGAAAATGATTTTGTAAGCAACAGCCTCACTTAGTTGTTGAACTCCTTCTATACAAGCAGCTGGTGTTAGTTCAAACTTTTTTGCCAAACCATTTGTAAAGTCTTCTGCATGAGCAGATTCTGAGTTCCTCAAATGGGTTATTATTCTCTTCTCTAATACATCCAACTCTGATCGGATTCTGTGCAAAGTATTTATACGAACACAGAGCTGGGGCACCCCAAAGGAATTATCCCCGTTCATTGTCACAACCTGTGAATTTCTCTTCTGAGTGTTTGGTAACTTATCTTTCTTCTTCCACACAAACTTTGATCCTGCAGTACATCTGGTCAATGCTGGCATATTTGGAACATATGTATTTCGTGATCCTACAAATCAGACCGATTGATTGCAGTTGTTAGAAACTCAAGAAACTGAAGCCATGGACATATTTGAGCTTTGCAAACATTTACCACAGCCAGATTTTGCCTTGGTTGCATAATACTGAAGGCATCTGTCAAGACCAGCCATCAAGTCAGGTAGCAGTGCTGGATGCATTGGTATTGGCAGCTGGAAATATGCATCCAAAGTTTCATCAATAATCCGCAAAACTTCAACGGCAGATGGAGCGTATCCTTCTTGATTTGCCTGCGGGTTCCAGACCTACACAAGCTGGTTAGCTCACGGAAAGGTAATAACAGATCATATGAAAAATACATCAAAGAAAAGAATGGATAGTCAAAACTGACAGGTACTGGGGAGAAAATTCAACAGATGAGTGCATATGTTAGCATGGAAGGTTAAAAAATGCTTGCACAAATCTATCACAAGTTTGCAAACTATCATAAATGTCATAACAGAACCACTTTGATGGGCAGACTATCCAATTAAACATAATATCTCATTGCCAACATTCAACTCTAGCCTCCTCGATGTATGTCTCCTTCAAAGGTTAGCTTTTTTACAAGCCAAGATTGCAATAGCATAATGGATTAACTTTCAAGAAAGTCTTGTAACATTGTGACATAATCAATAGTAAGTGAAACATGTCAATGTTGACATAGTTGACACCAAATTCAATAGAATAAATCTGCAAGGTTGTGCAGTGGTGCATTTAATGATGGAAAAATCAATACAGAAACAGCAGTACAAACAAGTTAACAAGTACCTCTTGTTGCAAATTCCTGTCAACCCATTCCTTAAGTCTGTCTAGTCTTGCTTTGATCCATCCTTTCACCAGATTGGCAATGGCAACTTCAGCTTCATAAGGAGGCATTTCACGGATTATTGCCTTCCCACCATCATCACTGTCCACTGAATCTTCTACAGCAATCTGCACCAGATCTTTCTCCAGTTTATCTGCGGCTCTAAGCACTTGCACGGCATCTGGTGTTAATTCCACTATACTAGATATGAATTGTTTTATCTCATTTCCATAGCAAGCATGAAGCGTGGCCACAGCAACACCAGCCGAGAAAGGATGCCATCTTTTCAGTATTGGACTAAATACTTGCTTCTCGTTAACTGCCAACTCACCAACATCCTTTGCAAGGATGGCAAGAATAGGAAGAGGGTTTGGCTGGTTTTTGGATGCTCTCCGGCTTGAGTCTGCTTTCTCCATTCTCTAATTTTATGCCAATAAAACAGTCATCTAGCCAGCCAAGAGAACTGATATAAACATAGATGCATCTCTCCATCTCTCTCAATGCAATTATAGTGTTCGTGGAAGCAGCTCATGAAAATAAAAAATTTACTTGGAGGCTAGCTTTTGTTTATGAGATCACACAATTTGAGCTTAAACTATGCTCATCACAGGTAGCACTAAGTTGACCTCTTGACAGCTATCTTAACCCAATTTGAATAGCCAATATAAAGATATATTGCACATGCTCATCTTGAAATAAATGGAAAATATAAAGCCACCAAAAGAAATCTTTTTTGAAATTTATATAAAGATATATAGCAGACATTTGAATTTTTATTATTTATTTTTAAGGAAAAGGAAGCCTTTATTCCATTCTTTATGCTAAGTAGTCACACACATTAAGATATTGATCAAGCATTGGGGAAAGAAAAAGAAATAAAAAAGAAGAGCAGATCTTCAAAGAAAAGCGATGTAACAAGTTCCTCAATCCTTCATAAGCTCTCTAACTATTATAAGGTGCTGACCAAGTACACAACACTTCAGCACTGCATTCTGAATCCCATTCCTAATGGTTCATGCAGTGTAGAGATAGCAAGTGCCCTCATACTATAAATGAGAGCAAGGTCATTGAGAATTATGGCTCTCATGTCTCATGTCTATCGAATAGGTTGCAAAGACTTACTTGAGCAAAAGCAGTGCGTAGTGATGATCTGATGTAAGTTTCAATCCTGGTACGAGCCACATCTACTTCACTTTTTCTCTTTCTGCGATACTCATTAGATATATCCTCAACCAAAATCTTGGCTGCCAACACCCCCAGAGAAACAATTCCCTGCATGGTCTGGGCATTCCCCCTGTCAAAAGTGTCATGATAAGCGAGGAGTCTTTTCTCTGCCCATCCCAATATTGAACTCAATGTAGAACTCAGAATCTTGGAGCATTGCGGATCCTTTGTTGTCTTCGCATCTTTTGCAACTTCTGCTAGCTGACCATCAGCTGCATCAAGCAGATCCGTTTCTACTTGGCCAGTTGCAACAAAACGGTGAAATAAAACCCATGTGAAGCAAAGATTGTGGAGCATTTGATTCATTCCAAGGATTGTCCAAGTCTTCTTTATGTGTTCCATCAGTTCATCAATTTCATCAATTATAGATGTTTCGTCATTAACATCAAAGCAGGCTTGTAAAAGCATTTCATAGAGTCGAAGATTCAATGGAATCCCATCAGCCCAGTGGCATATCTCTGAGAGAGACCCATCAGATCTACTTGCTAGTGACATAACAGCACTGCGAAGCACTTGCATGGACTCATTATTCTTTCCAGTCTCTATAGGCCTATCCATAGCTCCATGGAGAATTTGCTGCAGCCGCTGTGAAGTAGGGTTTGACTTATCAAGTGGCACATGGGGATGCAAAAGAAGTCCAGCCTCAAGAACTTTCATGGTTCTCTTCTGCCACATTTCATATTCTTGTTGATCAGTAAAATCCAAAAGCTTGAGCTGTTGCAGTAGCTCTAGTGGAAGAACAATCGACTCAATTCGCCTTCCAACCTGTAACAAGCACATTAATAGGGCTCCATAATAGCCATGAACATGCGTGTAGTCAAATGCTATCTCAGCTAAACTAACTACAAAAAGGCTCAACATACCAGTATGATACAAAGCGGTCATCAAATGCATTACAATCCACGAGTACATGGTAATTAGTAAAATGATAGCTCATTTTAACAATAATATATATATATATATATATATATATATATATATATAAACACCATAAGCAAAGGAAACCACACTTGGATAAACTTCCAAGACTGCTCAATAATTCATATCAATCAAACTATTAAATTCAGACAAACAACACAAAGTTATGAAATTCTAAACTGAAAACCCCATTATGGCACATTGACAATTAAAAAATCCTAGAGCTACAAATTTTCAGAAACTTATCTTTCTGTAGAAAAAAAAAAAAAAGAATCGCCATAAAACTACATTACTAATTTTCATTTGATTAACCATAATTTAGAGCTTAAAGTTTTCCTTTACGACACCAGCAATCATGATCGACACTAAGACATCGTTTATTTACGCTGCTGCTGCTGCGTTTCGCTTGAAACGCAGCTCTTGCATGTTTGGTTACCAAAAAAACGGGATTTATTGTTCATGGGCCCCGCCTTTTCTTGCGTTTGCAACGCAGCAACGATCGAAGCAGCTTGGAGCTGCTTTTGTTGCAACTGTGTTACAACACAGTGAACAATGGCACGCCTTGCAGCAGAGGGATAATCAGCCCTTCCCCTTCCCCTTCCCCTTCCCCTTCTCCTTCTCCAAAGCAGCTTGGGGCTACTTTTGTTGCAACTGTGTTACAACACAGTAACAATGGCGTGCCTTGCAGCAGAGAAACATCCAGCCCTTCCCCTTCTCCTTCCCCTTCTCCTTCGCCTTCTTCTCCTTCTCCTTCTCCTTCTGCACCATGTCTCAACTGTTCTGCAACGTGAACAATGGAGACTCCACTGTTCACGTTGAAGAACAGTGGAGCGCAGCTCCCTCACCACCGCCCAGGGCCGCCGCCCCTCCTCCACCTCCTCCTCCTCCTCCTTCTTTT
>Ga0307515_10008929_pt1 | contig 19470 bp, 13 predicted proteins | sample 17_EM_MG_FD_194513 | JGI IMG/M metagenome (GOLD analysis project Ga0307515, IMG submission 194513) | Populus trichocarpa ectomycorrhiza microbial communities from riparian zone in the Pacific Northwest, United States - 17_EM | ecosystem: Host-associated > Plants > Roots > Unclassified | place...
GCGCTGTCGAGATCGAGCTCGCCGACCGCGTCGATGGTCGCTGGGACCTGTTGTCCCTGGTCAGGTCGGCCGGTGTGCGCGAGGCCGAGGCGCTGCTCGCATTCGCCCACCTCGCCGAGGTCGGTGTCGTGGAGCTAGGGTAGGGAACGCCGCCGCTCATGGACGCCACTGCCCCCAACACGGTCGATCGTGCTCGCCTCCTGCCGCGCAGCGGGATCGGCGTCGACGGTGCGTGGCTGGTGATCGCGCCGCCGGGCAATCCGATCATCCGCCTCGACGCGCGCCTGCTCGATCGCGTCGAGCTGATCGGACGCTCGCCGACCGGGCCGCTGCTCGCGTCGGGGCTCGCCACCGCGGGGGCCGCGGCCGCCGCGCTGTCGGTCGTGCCGGGCGGTGTGTTCGCGTGCCTCGGCCTGGTCTACCTCGCGCACGAGCGGTTCAGCGAAGGCCGCCGGCGGTCGCGCAGCCGCGACCTGTTGCTCGCGCTCGGCGATCTCGAGGTCGCGCTGCACGTCGCCGATGGGCCCGAGGCAGCCAAGGGCGTCGCCGAGCAGCTCGCGCCGTACACCCGCGACGCGCCGATCACCCGGCCCGAGGTCTACGAGGACGCCAAGCGCCGGATGCGCGCGCAGGCCGAGGGCAGGGGCGAGGTCTCGGCCCGCCGCGAGCTCGAGCACGCGCTCCTGGTCGGCGCCGATGTCGTCTACCTGCGCGGCGACTACCTGCAGGTCGGCCAGGTCGCGTTCCGGATCTCGGAGGTCCGCGAGTACGCGCTGCGCGGCGCCAACCTCCCGCTCACCGGCGGCCGGCTGCTCCAGGCCGCGATGGGCCTCCTGGTCGTCGCTGCCGAGGAGCGCGCCGCCACCGGCGAGGACGTCGCGGTGCTGTCGAAGCGGATCGCCGACTACGAGTCGTGGTCGGGGCACACCGCCGGCCGCTGATCGCTCGCCAGCCGGAGCTCGAACGTGCAGCCGGCGCCGGGTACGGAGGCCGCGTCGACGGTGCCGTCCCACGGGGCGATCAGGCCGCGCGTGAGCTCGCCAGCGCGGCCGCGCGGGCGCTGCCGGCGCCGTTGTCGGCGATCGTGACCAGCGCCCACCCGGGCTCGGGCATGACCCGCACGCTGACCGTGCTGCCCGGCAGATCGCGCGCCGACCGGGCGGACACGGCGACGAGCTGCGCGACCAGCAGCGCGAGCGTGCCCGGCGTGCCGCGCGCCGGCGGCGTGTTGCCCAGATCGATCAGCAGCTCGATCCCCGCGGCGAGGTGATGGCCGGCGAGGTGGAGGCCGAGCTCGACGGCGGTGGCGACGTCGAACCAGCCCGGCGGATCGTCGGCGAGCGCGCGATCGAGCTCGTCGAGCCGGCGCGCCAGCGCGGTGGCCTCGAGGTATGCGGCGCCGAGGTCCTGGCGCAGCGCCTGGAGCGATCGCCAGGGGTACGGAGTCGGCCCGGTCGAGGTCGCGACGTGGCGCTCGAGGTGGTCGACGACGAGGCCCAGCCGCTCGCGCAGCGCCCGCACCGGCTCGGCGAGCTGGCGCGCGACATCGACCGCGACGTCGCCGGCGAGGCCGTGGGCCGGCGCCGGGGGCTCGGCGGCGGGCTCGAGGGTGACGACCTCGTAGGCGCTGGTGGGCTGATCGACCGTCGCCACCGGCACCGCGACCGGCACCGAGGCGGACCCGGGGACCTCGCCCTCGCCCTCGCCCTCGCCCATCACAGGCTCCCCGTCAGCAGGAACCAGGTCTCGTTGATCCCGTCGTGGGCCAGGCCGCGCGAGTAGCCGATCTCGAACGTCCCGGGCGCGTAGTAGCCGAAGAACGCGTCGAGCCGCAGCGCGCCGCCGAGCGAGACCCGCGAATCGCGCGCGGCGTCGAACGCGCCGTCGAACGCGGCGCCGAGATCGCCGAGCAGCGCGAGGTTGACGCGGCGCAGGTAGATCGGCAGGGTCGCCAGGCCGCGCTCGACCTGGAGCAGCTCCTGGCGGTACTCGAGGTTCAGCAGGTGGTACTGGTTGCCGGCCACGACGCGGCCGGGATAGCCGCGCAGGTAGCCGCTGAACCCGGCGCGCGTGGTGTTGACGATCGACATCACGACGTCCTGGGGCGGCACGCCGCCGAGCGAGAACCCGCCGGGGCGGACCAGATCGCCGTCGCGCCACGCGCCGACCATGCGGACCGCGAACACCGGGCTCGTGCCCCACAGCCGCTGGTAGATGTCCAGGCCGTAGCTGACCGTGACGTTGCGGTAGGTCGCGCCGAGCGCGGGGTGATCGAGCCGCGCGCTGACCGCGCCGTCCCAGCCGGACTGCGGGCCGTAGCCGAACGTGGTGCCCTTGACGTTCGAGTACGCGACCCGCGTGCCGACCCCGGACTGGACGTAGTCGGTCGGCGGCGCCTGCGGCACCCGCTGGTTGGGATCGAGCATGAACCGCGGCGGCGCGACCAGGCGAAACCAGTCGATGGAGTAGTCGATCGAGAACGTCCAGGTCGAGTCGGGCCGCGACTCGAACGGCACGCCGAACGCCAGGTCGGCGCTCCAGTCCTCCTCGGTGAACGGCAGGTTGCGGCCGTCGATCCGGTACCCGGAGCGCTGGACCAGCGAGCGCGCCGCGGCGATCCGCATCCCCGGGCGCAGCCCGGTGTAGCTGTACGACCCGCCGATGTTGGCCGCCTTCTGGTCGGAGTCGCTCGAGACCACCAGCGAGTAGTTGTGCAGCCCGGCCGCGTCGCTGCCGCTGGTCTGCACCGAGCCGCTCGAGGTGTCGCCCAGGGCGTAGTTGAAGGCCCAGGTCTGGGGCGCGAGGCTCTCGAGCGCGCGGTACGGGCGCGGCTCGGTCACCGCGGCCTCGGTGTCGCGGATCGCGACCGGCGGCGGCTTGTCGTCGAGGTAGTCGCGGGCCACAAGCCAGCTCGCGGGATCGAGCGAGAGCTCGTAGAGGTCGTAGCCGCCGGCCGGCACCGCGGACGAGAACGCCAGGCGGGTGCCGTCGGGCGACGCCGCGGGCTGGAACGCGCCGCCGAGCACGTTGGTGACCTGCCACAGCGTGTGGTCCCGGGTGTCGTAGGCGTAGATGTTCGAGATCCCGGTGCGGTCGCTGTCGAAGAACACGTAGCGCCCGTCCTTCGACCACGCCGGCTCCATGTCGATCGCGCGGTCGGAGGTGATCGGCTCGACCCGGCCGGACGCGAGCTCGACGACGAGGATGTCGCGGAACCCGCCGCTGCGCCACGCCGAGAACGCGATCCGCGTGCCGTCGGGCGACCACGCGGGCTGGTAGGCCTGATCGAAGCGCTCGCCGTGCCACACGATCTGCGCCGGCGCGTCGGGCACGAGGTCCGCGACCGCGATCACGCTCTCGGACCGCTGGTTCATCGAGAACGCGACGCGGCGGCCGTCGGGCGACGCCGCGGGATCGCGGGCGCGGCGGCCGGTCGACAGCCGCACGGTCTGGCGGGTCGCGCCGTCCCAGCGCACCAGATCCTGGAACGAGTACTCGCGGCGATAGGTCCGGGTCTGCTCGAACACCAGCGAGCCGCCGCCGAGCAGATCGAACGGGCCGAGCGCGTCGAACTGCTCGATGACCCGGGCGCCGGACACGTCGCCGCCGACCGGCATCGCGCGGACCCGCGGCAGCGAGTAGCCGTCGTACTCCACCCACCACAGCTCCTTGCCGTCGGCGGTGTAGTGCGGCCAGAAGTTGCTCTCGGCGCTGTGGGTCAGCGCGCGGCCGGCGGCGAGCCCGCGGCGCTCGGCGGCGGTCTCCTGCTGGCTGTAGCGATCGCGCAGGTAGGTCTTCCAGTCGTCGTACAGCTCGGTGAACGGCTTGCCGACGACCTTGGCGATCTGGCGGTTGACCGCGTACGGCGGCGCGAAGCTGCCCGCGACGTGCGCCATCTTGCGCGGTGTGTCGTCGCCGAACCGGTCGAAGATGTAGCGCAGGAAGTGCGAACCGTAGACGTAGACCGTGTTGCCGTGCGGGTACTGGCGCGGCGCGCCGGTGATCTCGTCGAGCCGCAGGTCCTTCTTGTCCTTGCGCGCGATCCGGATGAACTGCTCGAACCGGCTGCCGCGGTCGCGCCCGCCGGCCGAGCGCTTGGACTCCTCGTAGACCGCGAGGCCCTCGATGATCCAGCGCGGCATGATCTGGTTCGGCGCCCAGATCTTGCCGAAGATGCCGTTGTAGATGTTCGGCAGGCCCTCCATCGTGTCGAGGTGGAGGATGTGGGTGTACTCGTGGGCGACCAGGCCGTACAGCCAGTCGTCGTGATCGTCGAGCTCGTTGAACCCGCTGGGTCCGGTGGCGAACGCCTGGATCGAGTTGCGCGGCAGCACGCTGGCGAACCCGTTGGCGCCGTCCGTGTCGTCGACCAGGACCAGGATGGTCTTGCGATCCGGCACGTGATCGAGCGCCGGCGACAGCGTGCGGTGCGCGCGCTCCGCCACCACCGCGAGCCGGCGCGCCACGTCGTCGAGCGGCGCGTAGTAGTGGACCACGAAGTGCTCGGTCTCGATCGAGCGGTAGACCCGCGTCGGGTCGCCGGCGCGGGCCTCGGTGGCCGCGAGCGCGGTGAGTGCGATCGCCAGGAGGAGTCGTGCCCCCCGAAGCTCAGCGAATCGCGGTGAGGTGTGCACAGTCCTGCCAGGTGCAGGGCCGCGCGACGCGGCGCGCGGAGAGGTGAATTTCGCGGCTTTGCCGCGAAAGAGGGGGCGGGAAAGCCCCCTGGAGATCAACCGCGTGGGACGGTTTCACACCCGGACCTTGGCGTGCGGGGTCAGCCCGAACACGTAGTCGGCGACCATCGCGCGGACCTCCGCGGCGGTCGCCAGCTTGCTGATCCGCTGGACCAGCGCCTCGGTCTCGGGGATCCGGGCCGACCGGATCATCGCCTTGACCTCGGGGACCGACACCGCGCTCATCGACAGCTCGCGGATCCCCAGGCCGATCAGGACCGGCGCGATCATCGGCTCGCCGGCCATCTCGCCGCACACCGTGACCGGGATGTTGGTGGCCTGTGCGGCCTTGGCGACCTGGCCGAGCAGCCGCATCAGCGCCGGGTGCAGCGGCTCGTAGAGGTACGACACGTACTCGTTCACGCGGTCGACCGCCATCGTGTACTGGATCAGATCGTTGGTGCCGATCGAGAAGAAGTCGCACTCCTCGGCCAGGAAGTCGGCGCTGAGCGCCGCCGAGGGCATCTCGATCATGATGCCGAGCTTGACCCGCTCGTCGAACGCCTGGCCCTCCTGCTGGAGCTCGATCTTGACCTCGTCGACCACCGCCTTGGCCGCGCGCAGCTCGGCGACCCCGGAGATCATCGGGAACATGATCTTGAGCGGGCCGTGGGCCGAGGCCCGGAGCAGGCCGCGGAGCTGGGCCTTGAACAGCGGGCGGCCGATCTGCGACAGGCACAGCCGGATCGAGCGCAGCCCCAGCGCCGGGTTGGCTTCCTCGAGCTGGGCGTCCTCGAGGAACGGCGCCAGCTTGTCGGCGCCGAGGTCGAACGTGCGGATCGTGGCCGGCCGGCCGCCGAGCCGGGTCAACAGATCCACCGCGGTCTGGTAGTGGCGTTCCTCGTCGGGCGGCTCGGCCATGCCCATGAACAGGTACTCGGTGCGGAACAGCCCCACGCCCATCGCGCCGTAGTCGATCGCGTCCTCGATCTCGTCGGGCCCGTCGATGTTGCAGTACAGCCGGATCTCGGTGCCGTCGAGCGTGTTGGCCGGCAGGTCGCGCATCGCGTGGAGCACGGCGCCGGCCGCGACCTGGCGGCGCTGCTCGTCGCGGAACTCGGCGACGGTCGCCGCGGTCGGGTTGACGATCACCACGCCCGCGCCGCCATCGATCAGGAGCAGGTCGTCGGTCTCGACGATCTCGGTGATGTTCTCGAGCGCGACCACCGCCGGGATCTCGTGGGCGCGGGCGATGATCGCGGTGTGCGAGGTCTTGCCGCCGGCGTCGGTGATCAGGCCCGCCACCGCGGCCTTGTGGAGCTGGGCGGTGTCGGCCGGTGACAGGTCGTAGGCCACCACGATCGCGTCGGGCGGCGGCTGGACCGGGCCGATCTCGCGACCCAGGAGGCTGCGCAGCACGCGCTCGAACACGAACTCGACGTCGCTGCGCCGCTCGCGCAGGTAGACGTCCTCCATGCGATCGAACACGCCGGCGATGTCGTCGACCGCGCGGCGCAGCGCCCACTCGGCGTTGATCAGGTCGTCGCGCATGTAGCCGACCGCCGCGCCGACCAGGTGCTCGTCGTGCAGCATCATCTGGTGCGCGGTGATGATGTGGTAGTCGCTCTCGTTCTCCGACGCGAGCTTCTCCTTGATCTTGGCGAGCTGCTTGTCGCTCGCGGCGATCGCCTTGTACAGCCGCGCGACCTCGGTGTCGACGTCGTCGGCCTCGATGTGGTGGCGCGGCGCCTTGAGCGTGTCGCGGCCGATCAGGTAGGCGCGACCGAACGCGATCCCGGCGGACACGCCGAGCCCCTGGCGCCGGACCTCCTTGCGGCTCTCGGTCATGCGCGGCTACCTGCCCTCTCCGAACTTGTCGTCGATCAGCTGTGCCAGCGCGGCGACCGCGTCCTCGGCGCGCTCGCCCCGGGCGCGGATCGTGATCGTCGTGCCCTTGGGCGCCATCAGCGTGAGCAGGCTCAGGATGCTCTTGCCGTTGACCTCGTTGCTGCCCTTGGTGACCGTGATGTCGCACGGGAACTTCGATGCGGTCTGGACGAACTTGGTCCCGGCGCGCGCGTGGAGCCCCAGCTCGTTCTGGATCTGCAGGGTCTTCTCGGCGCGGTCGTCGGCGCCCATCAGCCCCCCCGATCGACGTCGCGGTGACGAACCAGGATGTCCCAGGTCGAGCCCAGCCGCTTGCGCAGCTCCTCGACGATCACGACCGAGCGATGGCGGCCGCCGGTGCATCCGACGCAGATCGTGACGTACAGCTTGCCCTCCTTCTGGAACTGCGGCAGCGAGAACCTCAGGATGCCCTCGACCTGGCGGACCAGCTCGAGCCCGTCGGGCCCCAGCACGTAGGCCGCGACCTGGGGATCGCGGCCGCTGAGGTGGGTCAGGTTGGGCTCGAAGTACGGGTTGGGCAGGAACCGGACGTCGAACACGTGGTTGAGCTCGAGCGGCAGGCCGTGCTTGAAGCCGAACGACACCAGGGACACGGCGAGCTTGCCGGTGCCGCCGTAGCGCTCCTGGATGATCGACTTGAGCTGGTGCATGTTGAGGTGCGAGGTGTCGATCACCGCCGCGCCCTGGCGCATCTCGGCCATGACCTCGCGGTCGCGGCGGACCCCGTCGCTGAGGTCGTCGCCCGACAGCGGGTGGCGCCGCCGGGTCTCGCTGTACCGGCGCAGCAGGACCTCGTCGCTCGCGTCGAGGAACATGACCTCGAGGCGGTGGCCCGCGCCGCGCAGCCGGGCCAGCGCGGTGGTCCAGCCGCCGAGGTTGCGGCGCTGCCGCGAGTCGATCGCGATCGCGAGCTTGTCGCGGTCGCCCTCCTGGGCGAGGTGCTCGACCATCTGCGCGGCGAGCGGCATCGGCAGGTTGTCGACGCAGTAGAACTCGATGTCCTCGAGCGCGCGCAGCGCGGTGCTCTTGCCTGCGCCCGACAGCCCGGTGACGATCACGATCTGCATCTACTCCACCGCGTCCATCGGCAGGTCGGCGGTCGCCTCGGATTGCGCCTCCATCGCCCGGTGAAGTTGATCGCGGAACGCCCGGGCCGAGTGCGTGCCCTGGAGCTTGAGCAGCTGGTTGCGCGCCGCGACCTCGATCAATGTCGCGAGGTTGCGCCCCGGACGGACCGGCAGCTGGACCACCGGGACCGCGACGTCGAGGATCCGGTCGAAGCGGTCGTCGAAGCCGAGCCGGTCGTACTCCTCGCCCTCGGCCCACTCGCGGAGCTCGACCACCAGCTCGACCTTCTTGGTGTCGCGCACCGCCGAGATCCCGAACAGGTCCTTGACGTTGATGATCCCCAGGCCGCGGATCTCCATGTGGTGGCCGATGATCCCGGCGCCGCGGCCGACCACGTGGTGGCCCTGGCGGCGCAGCTTGATCAGGTCGTCGGCGACCAGGCGGTGGCCGCGGACCACGAGGTCGAGCGCGGTCTCGCTCTTGCCGATCCCGCTCTTGCCGAGCAGCAGCACGCCGATGCCGAGCACGTCCATCAGCACGCCGTGCATGTCGGTCGACGGCGCCAGCCGGTCGGCCATCCAGCCGGTGACCGCGGAGATGAAATCGGCGGTGAGCAGCTGCGACACCAGGACCGGCACGCCGCGCTGCGCGGACTCGGCCGCCAGCTCGCGCGGCGGCGCCAGCCCGCGGCACACCACGATGCACGCCGGATCGCTGGCCAGGAGCGTGGTGATCCCGATCTGGCGCGCCGGCTCGTGGTCCACCAGGTACTCGATCTCGGTGCCGCCGAGCACCAGCACGCGGTTGGGGTGGAGCTGCTCGGGCCAGCCGGTCAGCGCCAGGCCCGGCTTCTGGATCCGCGGCACGGTCACGATGCGCGACAGACCGATCTGGCCCGCGACGGCGGTCACCTCGAACTCCGCGCGCTCGAGCAGCTCACCGACCGTGATCGCGCTCGACATTCAGTACTTGGCGTCCTCTTCCGCGACCACGTGGTACATCGCTTCGGCGTCGGGCGCTGCGAGCAGCCGGCGGCGGAACTCGGGGTCCTTGAACACGCGGCTGATCCGGGCCAGCGCCTTGAGGTGCGCGCCGGTCGACGACTCGGGCGCCACCAGCACGAAGAACAGGTAGGTCGGCTGACCGTCCATCGAGTCGAAGTCGACGCCGGTCGGAGCGCGGCCGAGGCAGGCGACGATCTCGCCGACCGCGCCGAGCTTGCCGTGCGGGATCGCCACGCCCTCACCGATCGCGGTCGAGGCCAGCTGCTCGCGCTCGATCAGCACGCGCGACAGCGTGGCCCGGTCGATCCGCGGATGGCGACCCGCCATGTAGTGCGCCAGCTCCTCGAGAATGCCGCGCTTGTCCGTCGCCTGCAGCGCAGGGACGACCATGTCGCGTCGAATGAGGTCGACGATCTTCATCGGTCGGCCACGAACGTACCACTTTCTGGATCGAGAGGGGGCCTGCCGGCCCGCTCTAGGCGGCGGTGGCCGGCGTCTCGATCAGCCCGTAGCTGCCGTCCTCGCGCTTGTACACCACGGCGACGCGGCCGTCGGTGTCGTGGCAGAACACCAGAAATGGCTCGTGCATGAGGTTGAGCTGCACGATCGCGCCCTCGACCGACAGCGGCTGGGCGTGGAACTTCTCGGTCTTGACGACCATGAACTCGGGCTGCGGCCCGGCGTCGTGGTGCTCCTGGGCGACCCCGTTGACCTGACCGTCCACGGCGCCGAACGCCTCGGACACGATCGAGTGCGACCACGGCTGCGCGATCACGTGGTGCGGCCGGGCGCGCATGCCCTCGAGCTTGCCCTTGTACTTGCGGACCTGGCGCTCGATCTTGGCGATGCACAGGTCGATCGAGCTGTACATGTTCTCGGTGATCTCGTGGCCGGACACCGCGAGCCCGTTGTGCAACTGGAAGGTGACGTCGATGCGATGGTTGTGACGCTCGGTACTGAGGACCACGTGGCAAGAGATCGGATCGGGCAGGTACTTGCGGACCCGCTCCATTCGCTCGCGCGCGTATGATTTCAGTGCCTCGGTCGGTTCCATGTGCCGGAACGTCACCGCGAATTGCATCGAGCCCTCCCGGATGGTGTAAACCAATCATACCGCCGCCCACACCGAACGATCACCCGATCGTCGACGAGATTCGTCATTGCGCGTCCCCGGGCATGCTGCCCCGGCCAGGGCGTCGCGCCGGGTGCGGGACCGTCCGCGAGGTAGGTCGGGCTCCCCGTGGCACGTGCGCTCAGGACCGACGGCGGGTCACATCGCGATGCTGGTCCGGCCGGTCCGCTGCCGGACACACCGCCGGTCGCGACGGGTCAGAAGACCTGCTTGCGCTTGCTGGACGACAGGATGCCGAGCTGCTCGCGATACTTCGCGACCGTGCGGCGGGCGATGTCGATGCCGGCCTTCTTGAGCAGCTCCACGATCTTCTGATCGCTGTGCGGCCGCTTGACGTCCTCGCTGTCGACCAGCTCCTTGATCTTCGACTTCACGGCCTGCGATGCCAGGTCCTCGCCGTTGGTCCGCGAGATACCGCTGTTGAAGAAAAATTTGAGCTCGAAGATGCCCTGCGGTGTGTGGACGTACTTCGACGTTGTCACGCGCGACACCGTCGACTCGTGCATGCCGATGTCCTCGGCGACGTCGCGCAGGATCAGCGGCTTCAGGTGCGAGATCCCCTTGTCGAAGAACTCGCGCTGGAACTTGAGGATCGACTCGGCGACCTTGATGATCGTGCGCTGGCGCTGCTGGATCGAACGGATCAGCCACTGCGCCGAGCGCAGCTTGTCCTGGACGTAGTCCTTGGACGCCGCCGAGTTGCCCATCGCGTTCTTGTAGAACCCGCTGATCTTGAGCTTGGGCAGGCCGTCGTCGTTGGGCACCACGAAGTACTTGTCGCCGACCTTGTGGATGTAGACGTCGGGCGTGACGTAGTGCGGATCGTCGGACGAGTACTGCCGCCCCGGCCGCGGATCGAAGTCCATGATCACCTTGGCGGCCTCGTAGATCTCCTCGAGCGGCTGCTTCAGGTCGCGGGCGATCGCGGCGTAGTTCTTCTTCTCGAGGTTGCCGAGGTGGCTCTTGATCATCTTGACGCAGAGGTCGTCATCCTGGCCGGCCGCGACGCACTGGATCAGCATGCACTCGGCGAGCGACCGGGCGCCGACCCCGATCGGATCGAAGGTCTGGATCTTCTCGAGCACCTGCTCGCACAGCACCGGATCGGCGCCGAGGTCCGCGGCGATCTCGTCGAGCGGCGGGTCCTTGATGTAGCCGTCCGCGTCGATGTTGCCGAGGATCGTCATCCCGATCTCGAGCTGCTCGGGCGGCAGGTTGGTCATCTTGAGCTGCCAGGCCAGGTGGTCGTACAGGCTCGGCGGCCGGGTCAGCGTGGCCTCGAGCGACGGCATCTCCTCGCCATCGCCGCGGAACGCCGGCATCGCCGGGGCCATCGAGTAGTTGTCGAGGTAGTTCTCCCAGTCGATCTCGTTGACCGCGGTCGCGTCGCCCTTGATCTCGGTCTGGGCGATGCCGTCCACCACCGACCCATCCAGCGGGGTCTCGGTGGATCCCGCCCCCTCCAGCTGATGGAGCTGCTGCTCCTCGCTCCCCATCTCGTCCCGCTCGCGGGACCGCTCCTGGTCGAGGTCCATCTCGTCATCGAGGATGGGGTTCTCGAGCATCTCCTCGTGCACGAGGTCGGCCAGCTCCATGCGCGACAGCTGCAGGAGCCGGATCGCCTGTTGCAACTGGGGGGTCATCACCAGTTGCTGCGACAGCTTCAGTTCCTGGCGCATTTCCATGGCCATAGAAACTCCTTATTTCTTTCGCTCTGTTAGCATTTTCTGGTGTCCCAAGGTCAGGGAAGCCGCGCGGCGGCACGCTGCTGGTACGAGGCTTGAAGAGAGCCTACGTTGCGAGCAGTCGCTTGTAAAGGTCTAATGGCCCGGCTCTTGCTTAGGGCCAACGATAACACGGGCTACCAGGTCGTTAGACCAGGCTGCCAACCTGTTCAGGCTGTCCGGGAGGGCGCCCGAAGGACGCTGGATCAGCGGGACATCTGGCGGTCGACCGCCGCCTTGATGAACCGGGCGAACAGCGGGTGCGGCGCGCTGGGCCGTGACTTGAATTCGGGGTGGAACTGGCAGCCCACGAAGTACGGGTGCTGGGGCAGCTCGATCATCTCGACCAGGCGGCCATCGGGGGACAGGCCGGACAGCACCATGCCGTGCTTCTCGAGCGTGTCCCGGTAGTTATTGTTGATCTCCCAGCGGTGGCGGTGGCGCTCGCTGATCTCGGTGGTGCCGTAGGCGTCGGCCGCGCGGGTGCCGGGCTTGAGCACGCACGGGTACGCGCCGAGCCGCATCGTCGCGCCCTTGTCGACGATCCCGCGCTGGTCGGGCATCAGATCGACCACCGGATGGGTCGTGGCCGGATCGATCTCGGTCGAGTTCGCGCCGCCGAGGCCGCAGACGTGGCGCGCGAACTCGATGCACGCCATCTGCATCCCGTAGCAGATCCCGAAGTACGGGACCTTGTTCTCGCGGGCGTAGCGCACCGCCGCGATCTTGCCCTCCGTGCCGCGCGCGCCGAACCCGGGCGCGACCACGATGCCGTCGAAGCTGGCGAGCGACGCCGTGCCCTGCTTCTCGAGGTCCTCGCTGTCGATGTGCTTGATCTCGACCCGGCAGTCGTTGGCGATGCCGCCGTGGAGCAGCGCCTCGTTGAGGCTCTTGTAGGACTCGACGAGCTGGACGTACTTGCCGACGAAGCCGACCGTGACCTTGCGCCTGGGCTCGGTGATTCGCTTGACGACCTCCTCCCAGGCCGACAGCCGCGACGCGCGCGACCAGATGTTGAGCAGCGCGGCGAGCTTCTGGTCGAGCCCCTGCTCGCACAGCATGATCGGCAGCCGGTACACGGTGTCGACATCGACCGACTGGAACACCGCGTCGCCGGCGACGCTGCAGAACATCGCCATCTTCTTGATCGACTCGTCGGGCAGCGCCTGCTCGCAGCGCACCACGAGCACGTCGCACGCGACGCCGATCTCGCGCAGCTTCTGCACCGAGTGCTGGGTCGGCTTGGTCTTGAATTCGCCGGCGGCGCGGATGTACGGCACCAGCGTCAGGTGGACGCTGACCGAGTTCTGCCCGCCGAGCTCGACCCGGAGCTGGCGCACCGCCTCGAGGAACGGCAGCGACTCGATGTCGCCGACCGTGCCACCGACCTCGACCACCAGCACGTCGAGGCCCTCGGCGCAGCGCAGGATCCGGCCCTTGATCTCGTCGGTGATGTGCGGGATGACCTGGACGGTGGAGCCCAGGTACTCGCCGCGCCGCTCCTTGCCGATCACCGTCGAGTACACCTGGCCGGTGGTGATGTTGTTGAGCCGCGACATCTTGGTCGAGACGAAGCGCTCGTAGTGCCCGAGGTCGAGATCGGTCTCGGCGCCGTCGTCGGTGACGTAGACCTCGCCGTGCTGCGTCGGGTTCATCGTGCCCGGGTCGACGTTGATGTACGGATCGAGCTTCATGTTCGCGACCTTGAGGCCGCGATTCTCCATCAGCGCGCCGATCGACGCAGACACCATCCCCTTGCCGAGCGACGACACCACACCGCCGGTGACGAACACGAACTTGGTTTGCTGCGCCATGGAGCCCTCGGTGGCGCGACAACCTGCGCCCGGAGCGTTCTACCGACTGCACACCGTTCGCGCAATCACCCAACGGTGCGACCGGGCGATCTGCGAAAATCGACGGTGATCCACGGCCGCCGCGGGCGATTCACGGTTGATCAGCGGCGTCGTCGGCGTATGATCGAAGATCCCACCCCCCGGATCCGCGCCCCGCCGGCGGTCACCGCGACGAGATCGACGAGCTCAGAGGGACCGCAGCTGGCGCCGCCAGCTCGAGACTTGAGTCGTCGACGCACCCGGGGTCGCGGCGGCGGCCGGCGCCGCGGTGGTCACCGCGTCGAGCGCGGCCGCGATCACCGCCACGGTGACCTCGACCTCGCCGGCGCCCGGCGTCAGCTCGCGGGCGTTGCGCGCGATGAACCCGGTGTCGTAGTCCCCGGCGATGAACGCGGCCTGGCGCACGCAGCGGCGGTGGAACGCCAGGTTGGTCTCGATGCCGCGCACGCAGTACTCGTCGAGCGCGCGCCGCATCCGGCCGAGCGCGTGGCCACGGTCGTCGCCCCACACCACGAGCTTCGAGATCATCGGATCGTAGTGCATCGGGATCTCGGCGCCCTCGTAGCAGCCCGCGTCGTTGCGCACGTACGGCCCGTCGGGCACGCGCAGGTGGGTGATCCGGCCCGGCGACGGCAAGAACTTCACCGGGTCCTCGGCGTAGACCCGGCACTCGATCGCGTGGCCGCGGCGGCGAGCATCGAGCTCGGACTGGGTCAGCGGCAGCGGCCGGCCCTCGGCGACGTCGAGCTGCCACGCCACCAGGTCGAGGCCGTAGATCATCTCGGTCACCGGGTGCTCGACCTGGAGCCGCGTGTTCATCTCGAGGAAGTAGAACCCGCCGTCGGCGCCGAGCAGGAACTCGCAGGTCCCCGCGCCGACGTATGCCACCGCCCGGGCGGCCGCGATCGCCGCGGCGCCCATCCGCGCCCGCAGCTCGGCCGGGACCACCGGCGACGGCGCCTCCTCGATCACCTTCTGGTGCCGGCGCTGGATCGAGCAGTCGCGCTCCCCCAGGTGCACGAGGTTGCCGTGGTGGTCGCCGAACACCTGGATCTCGATGTGGCGTGGCCGCTCGATCGCCTTCTCCAGATACACGGTACCGTCGCCGAACGCCGAGCTGGCTTCACGGCGGGCACCCTCGAAGGCGGCGGAAAACTCGGACTCGCCCGCCACCAGCCGCATGCCCTTGCCGCCGCCGCCCGCCGCCGCCTTGATGAGCACGGGGAAGCCGATCTTCTTGGCCGCGGCCAGCGCCTGCTCGGCCGTCGGGAACCCGTCACCGGTCGGTCCATTGTCCCCGGGCACGACGGGTGTGCCGGCCGCCGACACGGTCTTTCGCGCGGAGGTCTTGCTCCCCATCCTGCGCATCGCGTCCGCGGACGGGCCGATGAAGGTGATCCCCGCGGCGCCGCACGCCTCCGCGAAGTCTTCGTTCTCCGAGAGGAATCCGTAGCCTGGGTGGACGGCGTCCGCGCCGGTCTCGCGGCACGCCGCGAGGATCTTGTCGATCACCAGGTAGCTCTGGGCGGCGGGGGCCGGTCCGATCCCGACCGCGTGGTCGGCGCACTGCACGTGCAGGGCGCGGCGGTCGGCATCACTGAACACGGCAACGGTCTCGATCCCACGCTCCTTGCAGGTGCGCATCACCCGCACGGCGATCTCTCCTCGGTTGGCGACCAGGACGCGGCGAATCGACCGGGACAGCGGCGGCATCGTCGCGGACAATACACAAAACCATGGTCGCGTTGCATTGCGCACGTGGTCGCCCTAGAATCGAGCCAAATCGGCGTCTTGCGTTGGCGCGAATACGGCACCAGAGGCGCGCCGGCCACTGCGACGAGTGCGGAGATATTGCTTGGCCGATCCAACAACCCGACAAGTGAAACGAACTCCGGTCACGCTCAAGATCAAGTTCAAGAGCGAGACGCTGGAGCAATTCATCGAGCGCTACGCGGTCGATGTCAGCCAGGGCGGCATCTTCATCCGGACCAAGGAGCCGCTCGCCGTCGGCACCCAGATGAAGTTCGAGTTCCAGCTGCGCGATGCCTCACCGCTGATCGCGGGCGAGGGCACGGTGGTCTGGACCCGCGAGAACGATCCGAGCCGCCCGGCGATCGCGCCCGGCATGGGCGTGCGGTTCGATCGGCTCGCAGACGGCAGCCAGGGCATCCTCGAGCGGATCCTCGCCGAGAAGATCAAGCAGGCGCCGCAGCGCCCGACGAGCGATACCGGCAAGCCGCCGCTGTTCACCGACACCCCGACCCGGGTGGCGCCGGCGCCGATGCAGGAGGCGCTGCTCGGCAAGGACCACGGCCGCGGCCGCCGCGGCGACGACGGCCACGGCGACTCGCACACCCCGCTGCCCCGGCCGATGCCGTTCCACTCCGACGCCGACGAGTTCCCCGACGAGGCGTTCGAGGAGGCGACCAAGGTCCGCGCGCTCGACGAGCTGATCGCACAGACCGCCGAGGGCGGGCTCACCGAGGAAACCCCGGGGCGGCGCGGCAACGGCCGCAGCGACGCCACGCTCACCGATCCGATGCCCGATCGCGCCGAGGCGCTGCGCAACCCCGAGCCCGCCGCGCTCCCTGATCTCCCCAACCCGCCCGACCTCTCGCGGCCCCAGCCGCGGATGCTCGACACCTCGCCGTCGCCGCGGATCGAGGCGCGGAACGACGCGCGGAACGACGCGCGGAACGAGGCGCGGAACGAGGCGCGGAACGAGGCGCGGAACGACGCGCTGTCGCCGTTGCCCGAGGCCGTCGCCAAGACCCGGCTGGGCGTCGAGCCCGCGCGCGCCCGGGTGTCGACGCCGACGCCGCCACCGCCGGCACCGGCATTCAACGCGCCGTTCACCGAGCTGCCGCCGCTGCCGTCGGGGATGCGCGCGGTCGCCGCCGAGCAGACCGAGCCGGCGCGGATGCCGCCGCTGCGGTCGCGGAGCATCGCCCCGCTCTTGATCCTCATCTTCGTGGTCGTCGCCGCCGGCGGCGCGGCGGTGTGGTTCCTGATCCTCCGGCCGCAGCAGCTCATCGAGCCACGCAACCCGACCGTCACGCCCGGTGGCTCGGGTGGCTCGGCCGTCGCCCTGCCGGGATCCGGATCGGCGCATCCCGGCAGCGCCGCGCCCGCCGGCAGCGCCGCACCCGCGCTGGCAGGCAGCGCGACGCCCGCGGGCAGCAACGCGCCGCAGGCCGAGCTCGTCGAGACCCAGATCGCCGCGAGCGTGGACGGCGCCAAGATCGAGATCGTCGGCACCGACCAGTCCGGCACCGCGCCGCTGACCGTCAAGCTCGAGAAGGCCAAGCTCTACAAGGCGCGGATCACCGCGCACGGCTACGCCGCCCTCGAGATCGACGTCACCGGCGGTGACCCGAAGCAGACCGCCAAGCTCGTCGCCAAGCCGCGGCTGATCTCGATCGTCAGCGATCCGTCGGGCGCCACGATCTCGGTCGACGGCACGCCGACCGGCCACGCCACGCCGTTCGACTACGAGCTGACCGCGGCGCAGGCCACCAAGAAGTCGGTGCGCGTGGTGCTGCGCAAGCCCGGGTTCCGCGACGCCGTCCGCACGGTCGAGCTCGCCAAGATGACCGAGGACGACATCCGGATGACCGCCAAGCTCGACGAGAAGTTGTCGATCGCGCCGGTCGTCGTCGCCCCGCCCCGCCCCCCGAGGCCGCCCGGGCCGGGCTCCGACGGCGGCAGCGCCGCGGGCTCGGACGCCGCGCAGCCTCCCGCGCCTGCTCCGGGCGACGGCTCGGCCGCGGCGCCACCGGCCCCGCCGCCCGGCAACGGCTCGGCCGCCGGCTCGTCGAGCGAGCCCGAGCCCGAGTTCAAGCCGCGGCCGTGACATCGTCGCGTCGGTCCATCGGAGCCACGGTCGGTAGCTGACTGGACCATCCCGACATCGCAGTAAAACACTGCGGGGCGGCTGCGCCAAACCGGCGGGCCGGCACCGGTGCGCGCTCGAACGCGGCGATGCAAATGCGCAGCGTTAGATGCTCGTGACTCCGCACCCGATGGCTCATCGCGGACCGTGACCGGCCGAACAGCTGTGAGGTGGCAAGAACTCCACCGCACATCACCAACGCAGCACATGCAGCGATCGTCGCCTTGTCGATCGCTGCATGCGCGGAGCCGAGCGACGACGAACCGGCGCTGGGCGAGACCCAGCAAGGCGTCGCCCAGCTCGTCGCGTCCCACATCACGTGGGGCACGGTCGGCCTCGATAGCAACAGCGTCACCAGCGGGCCGAATGTGTTCCCGGTCGGCGTCCGGATCACCAACACCGGCGACGCGACGGCGATCAACCTGACGGCGACGTTCGCGTTCACCACGGCGAACGCGAACATCAACGTCGACACGCCGTCGACTGTGAGCTTCGCGTCGCTGGCGCCCGGCGCGCGCGCCGACGCCTACTTCAACGTGCGCGTCACGCGGGCGACCGCCGCGTACAACACGGCGCGCCAGTTCCAGGTGACGGTGTCCGGCACCGGGTTCACGACCGCAACTGCGCCGACCCCGCGCGAGATCTACGTCGAGAAGCTGGTGTCGCAGAACCGCAACTCGATCGTCGGCATCACCGGGCCGACCGCGGTCAACGCCGGCGAGATCCAGACCTACGTGCTCGACGCCGCCACGGCGACCGGCGGCTACGAGCAGAACGAGACGTTCCTGACCTTCCCCACCAGCATCTTCAAGGTGCTGTCGACCGCGACAACGTACACCGCCCCGAGCGGGGCGACCAACGACAAGGTGTACGCCGACGCGTGCGGCTGGGACCCGGTCCCGACGAGCGGGAACTATCGCAGCTGCATCGGCCCGGTCAACTACACCGGCGGCAAGGCCGGTGGCACGATCAAGACGACCTACAGCGTGTCCGTGATCGGCACCGGCACGGCGAGCGTGACGGCGGCGATCTACGACTTCTCGGGATCGAGCTATCACTACAACTCGGACTACGGCGGGCTGTCGATCAGCGTGGTGTCGATCTCGACGCCGGTCGCCGGCAACGACAGCTACACGACCGCCGAGGACGCGACCCTGACCGTCGCTGTCCCGGGCGTGCTCGCCAACGACAGCGATCCGGGCGGCGGTGCGATCACGGCCGTCCTGGTCAGCCAGCCGGCGCACGGCAGCGTCACGCTCAGCAGCAATGGATCGTTCGTCTACACGCCGACCGCCAACTACAACGGCGCGGACAGCTTCACCTACAAGGCCAACAACGGGACGCGCGACTCCAGCACTGCCACCGCGTCGATCAGCGTCACGCCCGTCAACGATCCGCCGATCGCGAGCAACGACAGCGCGAGCGTGGCCAAGGACTCCGGAGCCACGGCCATCAACGTACTCGCCAACGACGGCTCCGGACCAGACACCGGCGAGACGCTGACCATCACGGCGGTCACCCAGCCGGCCAACGGCACGGTGGTGATCACCGGCGGCGGCACCGGTCTGACCTTCCAGCCCGCCACCAACTTCCACGGCACCACCACGTTCACGTACACGATCTCCGACGGCAACGGCGGTACCGCGACCGCCATGGTCACCATCACCGTCACCCCGGTCAACGATCCACCGACCGCGACTGACGACGCGGCCACGGTCGCCGAGGATTCCGGCGCCACCGCGATCGGCGTGCTCGCCAACGACAGCGACCTCGATGGCGACATCCTTCTGATCACGGCGGTCACCCAGCCAGCCAGCGGCACGGTGGCGATCACCGGCGGCGGCACCGGCCTGACCTTCCAGCCCGCCGCCAACTTCCACGGCGCCACCACGTTCACGTACACGATCTCCGACGGCAGCGGCGGCACGGCGACCGCCACGGTCACCATCACCGTCACCCCGGTCAACGATCCACCGACCGCGACTGACGACGCGGCCACGGTCGCCGAGGATTCCGGCGCCACCGCGATCGGCGTGCTCGCCAACGACAGCGACCTCGACAGCGACATCCTCCTGATCACCGCGGTGACTCAGCCGGTCAGCGGCACGGTGGCGATCACCAGCGGCGGCACCGGGCTCACGTTCCAACCCGTTGCCAACTTCCATGGCACCACCACGTTCACGTACACGATCTCCGACGGCAGCGGCGGTACGGCG
>Ga0307515_10008930_pt1 | contig 19468 bp, 9 predicted proteins | sample 17_EM_MG_FD_194513 | JGI IMG/M metagenome (GOLD analysis project Ga0307515, IMG submission 194513) | Populus trichocarpa ectomycorrhiza microbial communities from riparian zone in the Pacific Northwest, United States - 17_EM | ecosystem: Host-associated > Plants > Roots > Unclassified | place...
TTTCATTCGCACCATCTTTTTTTTTATTGAGTTCTCTTACTTTTTATTTAGTAATTGTAGTTTGGTTTTGTAAAATTAATTAATACTCATTAACCTATAAAATGATGTTTGGATTATGAAAATTGAACCACTTCAATTTTTTTTATTCACTTCCTTCCTCTTCTTTTTTAATTGGGATCTTTTTTTCTTTGCATCATTTTTTTATTCAGTCATTTTACTTTTTATTTAACAATTGTAATCTATTTTATTGATTCAAACCAATTAAATTTTTAGAAATTTAATTTTAAATTTAAACAAATATTCAACCTCTATTTTTCTCTAAGAAATAACATATTTATCTTAATTTCTCAACTCAATATTTAATTAAAATCAACAAATTTATTATTATTTATTAACATATATAATTCTTATATTCTTTTTATTGAACGCGTGTATTGGCTTTTCAATTTATATTAAAAAATTTCTTGATAGTTAAAAAACTATTAACAATGCATACACCCTTTCTGTGTTAAAAAAATGTTTCATCTCGTAGCTTAGCACGGGAAAACAACTAGTTTTTAATTAAAATAATTGTGAATTTTTTCATTTTTCTTCTGGATTTTTATAGGAGGATCGCTTGCAATGCAACTGCTCCATTTCCATCCAAGCTTGTTTGGAAGCCGTGATTGGGATCTGATGGTCCCGTGGTCAAGTACTCTTTTGGGCCGAGCCCATAAACGTTTTTTCATATCTGGGCCGAGTATTTATATACTTTCACGATCATCGTAGGTCTCGAAGTTTAACCGGAGACAAATAGTCCAAACTGGACTCATAGTCTCATATGATTGTGAGCCTCGCCTTGGATTCAGATGCCTCGGTGACTCCATATCTCATGTGGCATCCACTCTCAACATTGGGCTCAGGGGTGCCCTGGTGACCCAATATTCCTCGAGACGAACGTTCCTGAATGCGCATTAAATCGTCAGCAAATTTCAAGACAAAAGAGATACCTCACGATCTATGCAGCCCCGGGCACAACCTATGTATTCGAGGGCATAACCCGCTGATCAAACCTAGTCGATTTGCCAATAATCAAGAGGATAAAACGTATGTACATTAAATGTCAGCACATCCATCGTTCATGTATCACTCAGAATTGATTCAATGTTCATCATACACTTTTATTTTGGCTAACTTTTGAGGAGGTCTCATACAAGCTATGCTATAAATAAATAAATAATTACTGTGGTGCTTAATGGATTTTGTTTTAAAAAGAAATAGTTTGAATCTAAATTAAATGAGCCCAAGACTTTTTCAGATTTCAAAATATATACAGGTGGTGGAAGAAAAAAAAGATAGGAGGTCAAATGGAGGGAAAGAAATCGAGATAAAATAATTCTCTTTTTTTTTGTTACATATTTAGTTTCATTCCATGCATTTAATTTAAAAAAAAAAAAAACACGGGCGATACTGCAATCCCAAACAACTCGAGAAGCTAAAGTTTGCATTACCAAACATCTTAAAAACCTAAAAGGCCATCTCATTTGCAATAGCTCAGTTTTGTCTAGAAGAGAACAATGAAATGTATTGAAGTATTTTTATTTTATTTATTTGTTTTTAGAATGCACTTTTATGCCGGTCTATTTGGAAAAGCTGTGACTGTAGTTCTTATAAAGTTATAAATTATAACTTTCGAAAATAACACAACAAAAGGTCAGAATATTAGTTTTTAAAGTATTACGCTTGAAAACTACTACCACATCTAAAAACCACATCCAAAATTAAAAATACTTAAACGGGCACTTACATGAAGATGTTACGAATTTCATTGGCTAGGAACACAAATTCCAAATTTAGTCAAGAAAGAACGATAATTATAAATTATTAGGGGACTTTATGATATTAATATAAACATCAACTTGTTTAAACGATGCACGCATCCTTCGACGAAGCCAGCGTCCTATTAGTTATCCAAACTCATGTTACAGACTCGACTACTTTAAGAACAAGCAGCCTTTGAGTTATCGAAAAGAAAAGAAAAGAAAAGAACAAGCAGCATTTGTAGAAAAACAGCAACAGGGTCACAACGATCCAACTACCCCAAACTCTTTTTTTATCTAGCTAGTGGAACCTGGCATTTCATGTTATTAGAGTTTTACTTCGTTAGTTATATTAGTTCTGACAGTGCCTCGAAACCCTCTTCCACCACAGACTCCAAGTAGCTGGAGCCTGAGTTTCTCACCGAGCAACTTGCGCGAATTTCACCTTGTTTTCCGGTCAATACGCTTAGCTGTGACATTTTGATCATTGCAACCACAAACTTCTCAAAGAACAGACTTTGATTAGCAGCAAAGCTAGTGACAATGCCCCTTGTCTTCTTGTTCGTGTACAAGTCCTGGTCCGAGGTAAACAGGCCTTGGCGGTTCATGAGATCGACATAGTACTTGTTATCAAAATTATTAGGGGACCGAATATCCAACACGGTAGTGCTATTGGAGTCACTCGCGGGGCAAATGCCTTTGAGATTGTTGGCAAAGGTTTTGTCCATGGTAGGATCTTGGGTTGGATAGAGGCGGTCAGTGAAAGAGCTGCAATGACTTATACCAATGGTGTGGCCGCCGGACAGGGCTACCACGTCTGTGGGGTCAAAGGTTTTGGCGGCGAGAGATGAGAGAATTGTATCGGCGTTAGCAAAGGGTGGCGGCAGGTTATCTAAGGTTGCATTTCGTGTTGCAAAGTTTAGACCATCTCGCCTTCCCAAGGGAACATCATAATCTGGACCACCAGACTGCAATAAAGAAGAAAATCCAAAGAAGTTAAAGAAGGATTAGCTTTTGTTATGAGTTATGACTGAAAGGAATCTTAATTGGGCATATCATTTCAATTTTTTAATGCCTGTTGCCTAAATTTGACCGTGAAACCCTGTTGTTATTATCGCCAAATTGAACTGAATTAAAATATTACGACTCACATTAGAAATAAATAAATATATATATATATATATATATCCACACATCTATATATGTATTAATGTTCATGACAAGTGACAAGTCATAAACGTAACACTTTTTCAGAGACTTCTAAGATTATGAGAACTTAATGCAGATTTTGCCTCACGCTATCACTCATCAACTAACTGGATAAAAACTGAGACGTGTCAATTTTCCGCATTTAGATACAAAAACGGTCCTACATGGTCAAAGCTCCAACGACAACATCGGCTAAGCTTATCTGACGCCTTGTCAATCACATCCAATGCCCTTAGTTGCAGGACAGAAATTAGATGTAGATACAAACATAGAGACTTGACTCACGCGTTGTGTGGCGAGAACAAGAACCATTAATTAACCATTTTACTGATGGGATTTTATCAAAGAAAGCTGCTAGTTATTCGATTTGAACCCAACTCCGAGATAAGGAATTGAAATCTTGGACCCAAGCCCAAAAGTTTCCAGGAATACTACCGAACAGTATACGTGAATTTAACGGTGTAAAAGGAGTTCCATTTTATACTGGATGCTAACTAGCCAGTATCAAAGACTAGTATAACAGAGTGATTCGAGTGGCTAACCAAGTAAACAGAGTCGCGAGCTGCAATTGCAAGAATGTCAGAGCAAGAGACGACACGGCCACACTCCTTGTGTATGCGCTCGCGTAGGTCGTCGATGATCTCAAATGCCCTTGCTCTCAAGGTAAGGTTGGGAGGTGCGTCCTGCTCGCTTGGACCACTGGCTGATCCATCAAGCAAGACTGAACCATCACATCCCTGCAGTTTTAATGTGTAGATATTAATTAATGAAAGATAAATTCTACAACTGAACATAATAGTGAATGCTAATTAAAATGAGTTTAAGGAAATCTTGACATATATTATGTAACCTGAACAAAGCAGTCATGAAAGTGGAGACGAAGCAAGCCAGCAGCTTGGCCAATCTCCTTCTTGAACACCTTTTCTAGCTGTTTCCTTATAATGGATTCAACTTTAGGACAGCTAGACTGGTAGAATGTCCACGACAGACCCTGCACTACAGGAAGAGTGCTTTTTGCTTCAGTGGCACAAAACCAAGAAGCTACAAGGAGAGAAGAAATCAGAAGAAGGGGGGTGAAAGACTTAGCAGCACTGGCCATGGTTTGGTTTGGTTTCTGATGTCTTAACAAAAGAAGGAGCTTATTTATAGCCAATGAGAAGCTTTCCGAGTGCTACTATTTTGAATTGTTTATACCCAACTTGAAGATTCGTTCGTTTTATAATTGGGACAGATGCAATTGAAGTGTCTGTATCTGCCCACATTTTTTGATTCCACTCAAATTAATGCAAGCAATTTGACTCTGGCTTTTGAGAGGAAGGTTGAAAAATTGAAAGGCCACGAGGTGGGCACACCCCCCTCTCGTATTTCTGTGATGTTCCAACTTGGGATAAAATAAAATCGAAGCAATTTGTCATTTTGTGCAAAGGACGTCTTATCCATCAATGGGTTGCCAACAAAAGATAGCATTTGGAAGGGAACAAAAAAGATTTGTTGAGATGATTGAAGAGGTTTAGTTACTTCTTAATTAAAATTAAATAAATTTATCTCTAATTTTGAGATCAATATTTAAGAAGATATTTATCTCTAAAAGATTTGGCATTGAAAGTATTTTATTCACCTAGTTTTTTTATCTCTTCCTTAATTTTTATGTCTGAACATCTAAATATTCAAAGCAACCATTCAATTTATTTTTTCTTCAAATTTAGTTCATGTTCTTTCAATTACTATTTGTTTTATTTGAAATAATTCATAATTTTTTTTTAATTTCATCCTCCTTTAACTTTTTCACTTGTCAAATTTAGTTTTTTTTATTGCTAGTTGTTTTATTTGAAATAATTTATCGAATTTAAATTATTTTTTTTTAGATTTTATCCTTCTTTGATTTATTTATTTATTTATTATATTTGGTTCTTATTTTTTTCATAAACTTGAAAAAAAAATTAAAAAGTTATTTTATAACTTATTTTTCATCGCATAATCAAACATTATAAATTATTTTTAATTTATTTTTTATAACATTATTAAATATAAAAAAAATTATTTTTTATGAAAACTACTTTTCATAAGAAAAACTATTTTCTAGAGAGACTATCAAAAAGATAAAAAGGAAAGCAAGCGATGGAAAGAAAAAACTATAATCATATGTATTCAGAAGAGAAATTAGCAAAAAGATTCACCGTTGCGATTTGAATTTATAACAAATCAGCTGGTCTTGGATGTAATTAAAGCTCTGCTGATAATAGTCCAGAAAAAGAAACGACCTGAGGATTAAGATTACAAAGATTAGCTTTCCCCACCTCTAATAACTTAATTTCTTTCTTTTTCATTAAACCAATAAACCTTTTTTTTCTCTTTGTAAATTCTTGGATATCAATATTAAATCCAATCCTATATCCGATCAAAGACAAGCTATCAAGGAGATAGAAGGGCTCGGTATAGACTGTCAAGAGGCTCCCGAGCAAAATAACTACATTGCAGGAATGGAAGGACGATAAAAGAATTTTTTAATCATTTGATAACGATCGTTTCAAACAATTTTTTTAATCAAGTCCTTTCGCAAATTCTCTCGTTAAATTATCTTCAAGATGATGTCTTTTTATTGCACAAAATGTGCACATTAGATGACAAATATTAACAGAAGAACCCTATCGACTATCGAGAAATTCCGGAAGCACCGGGGATCTAACTGATGAAATGTATAGGTCTAGGATCTAATTGAAAATAACTATATAAATTAGAGACTAAATCAAGGCTTCCCTCTTGAATTTTGTTACGCTGTGTTCCTTTTTGCGATGATACTAACAGCGTGTTTGGTAGTGTGGTTATGAGTGTTTTTCAAATAACTTTTTGTGCTAAAATACATGTCAATGATTTTTTTCATTTTTTAAAAATCATTTTTGACATCAGCACATCAAAACGATCCAAAACATACAAACCATATTAAATTTTAACAAAAAAAAAATTCAAATTTTTTGGGAACGCGGGTTGAACCGCGTTCCCAAACGCTTCCTGAGTTTTAAAAAGAAAATTACTTCAAATTAATTTTTTTATATTTTTTAATTATTTTAATGTGTTAATACTAAAAATTAAAAAAAAATATTTTAATACATTTTTAAATGAAAACATTTTAAAAACAACATATCAAATATCAATACACTATTTGCTTTTGTGTTTTAAAAATATTTTTTAAAAAAATTAAATATTTTTTATTTTTTCTTTCCTTTAATTTTTTATATATTTTAAATTTTTTTTAATATATTACTATTAAAAATATTTTTTAAAAAATAAAAAAATATTTTTTAAAAATATTTTTAAATAAAAAACAAATTTAAATGCGTCTAAAAAGTTGGTACGCGCTTTTGCAGAAATTAATTTCTGTGACAGATTTATTAAAAAAGTAGTAATGGGCCGGCCTTTTTCACTTTCATTTGGCTTCGGGAATAGAGTTTTTGAGGACGGCTTTTTTTGTTTTGAAACATTAAGGACCATTCCGTCCCTCGAAACAATTCCACTTCTACTTTCGTGTCCTTTTTCTTTTCCTGTCTGCCACTCGATAAGGAATCGAAAGCCTAGTTGCTAGCCATTCATATCACTCACTAATCCAAGCCGCCCACGTGCTAGTTCTTTATTTCTTTCTGTTTTTTTAAAAAAAAAAACAAATCAAAAGAATAATTCATTCTCAACTACCTTGCTGACCCCTGACTTTCTTGGAAACGCGGTTTGCACCGATATTAAAATAAACACCAAAATAGATGACTATAAATGAGCATGAATTGCAAGCTTTGAAATTGAGCTAGCTAGCTAGCTCGATTATATGCTTTCCAAGAACAGATCAATAGATGCAGACAAAGCAGCTAGCTCGATTATATGCTTTCCAAGAACAGATCAATAGATGCAGACAAAGCGTTGGTAAACTAGCTCCCATGGTCATGAACACGGCATTAATTCATATGTATGTTGTCTCTTTGTACCAGCCTACCAGGTCACTGGTCCATGCCAGCCAGCCAGCCAGCAAGCCAGCACAGTAATTGAGAATGAACTACCTTCCGAGCTAACTTTTTTACCAAAAAGAAATGAAACTTTAAGTGCATCAGGACACATCAAATAATACATGTGCGCGCGGTCAGATTGATGAGCATCAAGACAGTTTGTTTCTGTGGTCGAATTATGTTTTTTATAAATTTAAAAATATATTTTTTTAAATTAATTTTTTATATTATTTTAATGTATTGATGTTAAAAATAAATTTTAAAAAATATAAAAATATATTATTTTCATGTATTTTTTAAATAAAAATATTTTAAAAAACAACAATAACACAATACCAAATAATACAAAACAAAGCCCAGGATTTTGAGTCCATTTGATAATACGGTAGTAATTATTTTTTAAAATATTTTTTATTTGAAAATATATTAAAATAATATTTTTAAAAAAATAATTATTTTTAATATCAAAATATTAAAACTATCTAAATATATTTGAAAAAAATATTTTTTTATCATTTGGTAGAGGTGGAAGATTTTCGTTGTGGGTTTGTTGGAAGAAAAGTGCCCGTTTCTTTTGTGAAATACACCTAGCTGCCTATCTTTGGTTGTTGCTGCCGAAAAAAAATTATAATTTATTTAATAGTGCAATCCTTCTTTTTTTTTTTTTAGTTTAATGTGGGTGTTCGGACCAGCTTGCGCGCACCTCGACTAACCTCACGGGCCCTGAAGTTAATGACCATGTAAGCCTCCAGTGGCCATCATATAAGCAACCACAGGGCTCGAACCTGAGACCACAGAGGGAGCAAACCTCTTGATCCCAAGCTTTTACCACTGAACCACCGCCTAAATAGTTATTCTTCTTCTCTTTGTCATCACACCATGTGGCTTTCTATGACGTCTCCGTTAACTTATAATTTCACTATAATCAATAGGGCTTATATCTGCAGATAAAATACTTGATACGAGATCAAAATTGATGCATTGCAACAAAAAAAAATCAATTTATTATATTTCATATAGAATGAATTATACCTTTTATAAAAGAAACTAAACATATTATATCTCATATGTCTTAATTATGATCTACTTGATCATCTGATACTGGCAAACTACTTAGAGACGAGATAAAATAGGGTAATCAAACACTCAATAAATGATGAAAGCAGCTAAAAATATATTTATGTGATAGCGTATTAAGAAATATATTTTATAACATATATCAACTTTCCAAACTAAAATCTATGCATCCCTTCTTTTGTGGGCACCATGTTTGCACCTCGTCAACATTGCCCTCGCGTCACTAATTATTATGGGCACCATGCACTAAAGCACATAAACAATAAGAACAAAACTGAAAAGGTTAAACCATCTAGGTGGTAGCTCAGTGGTAAGAGATTGGGACCAAGAGGTTTGCTCTCTCTGTTGTCTCATGTTCGAGTCCTGTGGTTGTTCATATGATGGTCACTAGAGGCTTACATGGTCGTTAACTTCTGGGCCCGTGGGATTAGTCGAGGTGCGCGCAAGCTAGCCCGGACACCCACGTTAAACTAAAAAAAAAAACTAAAAAGGTTATGTCACGCCTCGGCCATTAAAAAAAAAAGGAGCTAATTCAAACATTGTATTATATTCTTGTTCCTTCGAATAAAAACTATTATACTTGGCCTATAGGGGTATATTACTATTTTTATATGGTTTATTTTGTTATTCTTTAATTGTTGAGGGACATTTCTATTTTTTCATAAATTTTTTGAATAATGGATTTACATTATTACATTTAAAAGTAATTTTTAACTTGACTATGACTAGGGGCATTGTTTGTTTTTCATTATTTTTTCTAAAATAGTGCAATGAATCCATCACCCTCGAAAGAAAAATTCTCACAACATCTTTGCTGGGGCAATTCATTATTTCATGATGGTTTTTTAGAAATATTTGTTTGATCATGAGGCAATGTTGTCTCTTGACACATAAAAAAATGAAAAGTTGTTAACGCGTGCACAACATGTGTCAACACGTCAGCCACTACATCGTTTTAGGGCGGCGCGTGTGGATGATTACAGAAAAGAATGTTTTGCCGTGTCATTGGATGTATCTTGACATTCTCTTCTTTCCTGGGCGACGCTTGTATGATGATGATGTCCAATTTGGTGCCGATTTAATTTTTTTTCCCTTCATTTCTCTCTGATACACCTCGATTTTTGCTCTTCCCATTAAAAAAAACCACAACAACCCTTGAACTTCTTTTCTTTTCAGATTCAGTCCCTATTTTATTTGAAAAAATCACTTCAAATTGAAAAGTTTTTTTCAATTTTATCCTCCTTAAATTTTTCATCTCTTGAATTTGGTTTTCACTTTTTTTATTTTTTTAGATGGCTTATAGATTTTCTTTGTTTCTTGCAATTTCATCCACGTTTTTTTTTTTCCTTAGCTCTTTTGTTAAAAAAATTTATAATTTATAATTTTATGCTTTAAATTAAATTTATGATTCTTTTCAATATTACTAATATTTATTTTAGTTTGGTCATTTTTCTTTTGAATTTTTATTTGTTTTCTTTACCCTTTTATCAAGATTTTTATGATTTTTAATTTTATTATTTAAATTAAGTTTATGATTTTTATCATAACAATAATAATAATGATGAGAAAAATGATAATAATAATAATAATAATAATAATAATAACACTATTAGTAGTGATGAGCAACAATAACATATTGCAAATTAGTGACCTTAAAGGCCGCGTACTAATTATTTATGTAGGGAAGCATTCCAATTACATCATTGCTAGGAAATTTCTCGCCCAGAAAGCTCGGACGCAGTACCACTTTTGCTTGGCAAGAAATTAAAATCTAACAAGAGGACTTGACACCTCGATCCAAAGACAAGCATCAAAGCTGAGAATTACAATTACATTTACCATTACAGAAACACTAAAAAGTGTGAAAATTATAATTGTAATTATAGTGAAGTTTTTTTTTTTACTTTATTCATTAAAGTTTTTTTGTCCTTATCGATTCTTATTTCGTAGTTAAATTAATGACCCATTAGCTCTGATTTATTAAACAAGAGCATGATTAAAAGATAGAAAATTGAAGTGAAAAGGTAAAAAATCCCGGTGGCATCTTTAAAGTTTGCGTGAAATGTTAATTTTGGTTCTTATTATTTTCTATGGTTTTCACGATTTTAGTTTTTATCTAAAACTATATTCTTTTTATTTTCTAGTTTATAGTTCGAGAGATGATAGAAAAGGAGTCACTGAATTTTAGTAGTAGAGAGAAAAATTTTTGGTTAATATTAACTTAGACCATAAAAATAGCTGACTTGGTGTCAATGAGTTTCATTTAATGAGAAAAGTCTCACCTAGGTGTTCTTTATCTTTCTCATTGCCTGAAATGTTAGATTTAAGTTCGAAAACTTTTTTTTATTTTGGGTTTTTATGATGTTATTTAGGTTATTTGAGGTAATGAATAGATTTGTTAAGGTGTACAAGGTGTTTTCGGTCAAATACGGGTTAAAAAACGACTTTTTAGGGAAAAAAACCTTTGCCCTCAATTTTTAACAACCTTTAGGTCACGTAAGACTAGGTCAATAAGCAATGCATCGGCTGCTTATTTTTTTCAAGAAAATAAAGTCCACCCCTTGAAAAAAAATTTAAAAAATTAACTCAACCCACGTGCACAGACCTGAGTTTTTTTAAGCCCACGCATATAGGGCCTCTTTTTTTGGGTCCATTGGTTTTTTTATTTTTTTTAAAAAAAATTATCTTTTAGTTTTGGTTTTTTATTGGTTTTCTTAAGTTTTTATAATTGGTTATGATGTTATTTTTATAAAATATTATTTAATTTTTACTTAGTTTACGAATACATTTTTTTTTAAAAAAATTGATCTTATGAGGTATCTTTTCTATGCAACCTTACTCATTTTATTTTCTCTTTAATTTTATTGAATCGTTTTCCCATATGTGTTTTTATTTTACTATTTTTTTTATTACATAAGACTCTAGTTTCAAGAAAAACTATACAATCAAGCCTATAACTCATGTTTCATATCAAATATCTATATCCATATTTATCTATCAACTTTTTAATTTATTCTTTGGTTAATATTGTATGGATTTTACTTCGTTTTCACATAAAATAATACTTTTTTTTCTAATACGAGAAACCTTCCATAATTATTTTTTTCAATTTGATTTTTTTTCAATCAATTTCAAGCATTTGTTTATTTCTATCATTATATGATTAAATAAAAAAAATGATTTTAATAAACAAACACTCTAAACACAACCATGTATATAACTCGTGTTGTGATATCAAATATTTTGATTTGCATCTATCTCTTAATTCTTTCAATTTAGCATTTAGTTATCATTAACAATTTTTTTGTATTTATTGACACAAATGGTTCTTAATTTATTTAATTAAAAACATGCATAAACTTTTTGATTTACAATTATAACTTTTTTTATGTCAAACAATGCATTGGAAAGGCTTATATATATATATATATATATATATATATATATATATATATATATATATTATTTTTAGTTGAAAAAAAATTATCCGACCCATGACGAAGTGCATGTCAAATAGCTAATATAAACTAAAACTCAAGGGTGATTTTCTATTGGAGTCCATGGTGCACGCACTTATAGTGCACAGTGGACTTGTTTAGAAAAACATCCGATTGGAGAAATCGTCATTGGAGCCACGTTGGGAATCCAACACCGACATGCGTCGTACATGGAGGAAGAACTCGATGAGACGATTCTAACGACACCAAAGACTACCGTTATCGAGTCACGAAAAAGGACGCACACACTACCTCAATGCAACATCCTCCTTGCACGTTGTCGTGTGTGTTGCAGACGCTAGACAATGTTCCTTTTTTTCATTTTTAGCCCCTAAATATTTTATGCCATTTCAATTTAGCTTGAAATTTCAAACTTTTGTTTTATTTGATCTACAATTTGTTGATAACTCTTTGACTTCATCCCTACGGCTTATTAAGGCGTAATTGAGGCGCAATCTAGAAAATAAGAGACATTGCCAAATCTGGTCACCTTTTTAAGGTTGTGTCCATAATTTTGATTATAAATTTTATGGATTAACTCGGGTTGATCGAGTCTGATACAATATGATATTTTTTTTAAATCCAACCCTGATTATTTTATAACTTTTAAACTTAGTTCTAGATTTAATCAAACTCAAGGCCGATTAAGACCCGAATAGAAAATAAAGGACGAGAAAAGAAAGACATTGCCTAACTTAATTATATCATTGTGTTCATTACCCAATCATGTAATCATAAATTTTACAGGTCAACTCGGTTCAATACAGTATATCACAACCATTTCATTTCACTCCGTAAATGTCTTTTAAGATTTCATCTTTGGACAATCCGTTGTCTCATTTTTAAGCCTTATAAGGTTTCAATGATAACATAAAAAAGAACTGTAACCAAATCACCATTCGATCAGGGACACCGATTCACCTCTTAGTGTGTTTGGTATTGCGGTAGCTGTTGTGGTTGTGGTTTGAAAAAAGTAGTTTTTATAAAAAGTACTTTTAGTTGAGATTGGTTTGAAAAAATAAGTGTTTGGTTAAAATTGTGGTTGAAATTGAGGTTGAACAAAAAGTAGTTTAATGTGTTTGGTTAAGAATGCTTTTGAAATTGAGGTTATAAAATAATTTTAAAAAAATATACCAATATTGATGGTTTTTAATTTAAATATTGTAGATTTAACTATTGCTATTACATTATGAAATAAATAATATTTTATATAAAATATTTTTTATTATTCCATTAAACCATCTACAATTCCATTACGTACAAAATTCATCCGACAAGAACTATAGTTTCCATAATTTTTTGAGCATGCAATAAAATTAGATAAAATATTATCAAGAATAAAATTGATTTGATATTACAACGCGAGTGAATTTAATTCAGTCTACACTAGTTTTTTAGGAAAAAAAATATTGTTTACATGACAATGCGAGTGAATTTAATTCACTCTAAACTATTTTTTTAAAAAAAAAATGTATAAAAAATAAACACACTGAAAAGAAAAAACAAATTATTCACTGAAACACTGATAGAAGAAAAGCAGCTAAGAGCTGCTTCGCTAAAAATCACATGCAAAACGTGAATTATCATGAGCCCCACCAAAATGTTTTTTATATAACGAAATATAATATTTGCTATGGTTGCTTCAAACGTAAAAACCATCACGCAAAAAACCCCCCTCAAATAGTCACTCCAGTTTTACATGATACATGGATCAGTTTTCAATCCGCATTTCACATTTTTCATGGTATGCAAGAAAGCATTAACGACTCTCACTCTTTTTTTGTACACAATAATTGACTTTTGATTCGCCCGCATCTCAGTTAAATACTAATTTCTAACATTATATAATAAAAGCACACTCAATTAAATAATTTTTACTTACCCGTTTAACATTTTAGCAATGCGTCCACGAGCTATGTACATCCCTTTCATCACATCACTCCCACCTAAATTTGACCCAGGCCACCATTACCACCGTGCACAAATCTTGCACCTCCCAAGATATATGCACGTAGTATTCTTGGCGATGACAAAAACTAATCCAAATCTTCACCAAATTACAATTTCACGTTGAAAGTTTTTTCAACAAACCCACGACTTCACTCATGGCAGGCCTGTCTATACACTCTCCTGTACACAAAGACGCAATTCTGAAATACTCCTTGACTTCATCTTCACTCAATCCCTCCTTGGGTGTATTACTATCCAACATTTCCATATGACGATTTTGCCCTAACATTTTCCTGACCCATTCAATCAGCCACACCTCCTTCTCCTCCACCACCTTAGGCAAATTTGGCCTCTCCGCGGTCGCAACCTCAAACATCAAAATCCCAAAACTGTAAACATCTAGCTTCACCGTTGCCCCGGCACCCTCCCTGTATTCCGGCGGCATGTATCCCATGGTCCCGGCTACCTGCGTTGACACATGGGAATGCGACGCATCGATTCTACGGGCGAGCCCAAAATCAGCAATATGGGCCTCGAATTCCGAATCCAGTAAAACATTGCTAGCCTTGATATCTCTATGAATAATGGGAGTCTCAAGCCCATGCAAATAAGCAAGGCCATTGGCCACTCCTCTAATTACCTTGATCCTCGTCTCCCAAGGTAACGGGATCTTAACAAACTGCTCGTTATTCGTCGATGACGTGTCATGAATCCACTGGTCAAGACTTCCCCTTTCAACGAACTCAAGAATTAGAACCCGTTCCAAACCCGAAACACAATACCCGAGAATTTTAACTATATTTCGGTGGCGCAACTTGCCTAAAGTCTCCATCTCGGCGCGAAACTCACGAAAACCTTGAAAGGCATCCGGGTCAAGCTTTTTAATGGCGACCGTAGAGCCGGTAAACAGTGTAGCTTTATAAACCAAGCCGAAACTTCCGTCGCCGATGATTAAATCGGCGGAGAAATTCTTGGTGGACACTTTGAGCTCCTCCATGGAGATCCGGTTCATTTCCGGGTCAAAGGTGGCGCTTTCGTCGATTGTCATGGAGAGCTCCGGATTTGGTACCGTTCTGCTCTGATGGTGGTGGCGTTGTCGTCGTCGTCGTCGTCGTCGGTAGTCTTGGTTTGAGGTGGATTTGCAGACGATGACGATGAAAGCGAAGATCAGTGTTATGAGGAAGAAGCTGGCAGCGGCGGCGAGGACTGCTTGGAGAGACGATTCCATTTAGAGAAAGAAGGTGGTGTTTTTTTTGTGTTTTAGAGAGAGTTTTGGGGGATTTGATCAAGGAGCAGCCATTAGAGAATTTTCCCAAGGTTTTGAAGTCGACGAGTCAACGAAGGAAGGTGGAGGGGTGGGTGCGGGGAGGATTGTGTGGAGTGTGATGGACATTGGCGTTTGAATCCTGGCCGTATATTGTCTGACGGGGTCCTACTTTGATTGACCTTGATCGTCACATATTTACGAGGGGTTTTGCTGTTTTCTAGGTTTATTTTGAATTAGAAATATAAATAGATATGAAAGAAAAAATTAAATTTGTGTTTGTGAAAAATGATAAACAATATTTGTATTTAAATCAAAGAATATTTATTTTCTTTTTTCTTTTATTTCTTGTTGTGCTATTTTTTATTTAAAAATAAATATGAATAGTTATTCCCATGGATTGAGGAATGATTAATTGAGGTTTGAACAGAAGCGTTTTGATGATTAATTAATTAATATTATAGTGTTTGAGGGTTTTTCCCAAACCCAACTATGAATAATGTGCGCACCTGCCATAACCAGCCTGAGAATTTTAATTAGAATTGTCTATGTTGTTAGTTATTAATCAACCTAGCTGTGTCTGCCATTTATCCTGGTTAAAACCTTCTTTCTTTTTTGTTAAGTATGGAGAAAGCTTGGTTTGTTTTCTCTTCATAGACAGTCTGGGTTGCTGTGAACTGTGAATTCGCTACAAGAAAATAGCGAAACACTGATAAAATATTTTGTTCCTATTTAAAGTTTTGTGTAATTGGAAATACAATTATTGATAGAATAACTGACGTAAAAAAAACATTGTCCATGATTTTTATTTCATTGGTCATCATCGAGAATATAATCATCGATTGATTTAGCAACGAAATCATCGCACCAAACAAGAAAATTTACCAACAATAATTTCATTGGCAAACCCATTAGTGATTATAGCATATTACTAATAGATTTTATTCGACGGAGAATTGTATTTATATGTATGTTAATGACAGAATAAACCGATGATAAATCCATTGGGGATTATATCAATGTTACCGGTGAAATTAATCCATTGGGAAATTACATTTATATGTATGCTACCGATAGAATAAACCGATGGTAATTCCGTCGGTATTGTTTGTGATTTTAAAAAAAAAACTAAAACAAAAAATACAATTAAAAAAAATAAAACAAGATTAAATTAAAATAAAAAAGCAAATTTAAACATAATTTTTAAAAATAAAAAATAAAATTTATACTATTAGATACAATTTATCTATCTAAGTAACAAAAGATGGAGTGGGAGACAAGAAAGAATCTTTACTAAAACCAAGAGGGCGACGAGGTGGAGCACAAGTACTGGTGAGAGTTGCCAACAACAACATGACAACATTCAATTTATCCCTCAGTTCGGCCGTCTCAGCCCTAAGTTGGGTCATCTCGACTTGAACCTGTTCTCGTATGATCGCTGGATGGTTGGTGATTGTTGACTCGATCCGGATAGCGGGGTCCTAACGGTTTACACACTATGGCTCGCCCGCATATCCTTAGTCGTGGTTTAGGATATACCTTAAACCTGATTTCTATCGAGTCCACCAGTAGATCCAACCTCTTACCTTGAATTCGAATCGTGTTCTAGATGAGTTGAAAGATCATCTATGTATCTCTCATGCAATCAGGTCTTATATGTTTCCTAAAAAAAGTCATCAAATATAAAAAGATAATAACTAAAAAAAATGTTCAAATCCTACTTACCATGAACTTCTTGGCTCATCTATCCATGATTTGTCACACCATTTTTTGTTTGTCTTCCTTTCGCATATGAGTTTCAACAAAAAACTTCATCAATCTTGGATCATGCTCAAGCAACATAATGTGTAAAAAGAAGCAAATAACTTAAATGGATTTAATCCATCTGTACATAACTCAAGATGTATGTTTCATGGCTTTATTGAAATCTAATGATGCTCCGTATTAAACTTTTTTCAAGCTTTACCATCGAAAAAATACATAATGACTCTATCCATCACATCATGTACTCAACAGTTTTTGGAGACATGAATAACTTTTGCAGTCTTAGAGTAATTAGAAAATATCTCGGTTTTTCTATATGTGATAGGAGTCTTTCTCTACTAGTTTTGGTTTTATACTGAGTATGTTCACAAGTTCTTCACTCGGTAAAATCCACATTTTCATGGTATGAAAAAATACAGGAGCTTTGACACATGTTAATTTTCTAGTATCCTATGCCAAAATGTTTCATCATGGATTTAACAATATAAAAGTTCTCTTTCAACCTATTTCTTTCAAGTAAAATGTTTTTCACCTATTCAATGATTTTGTCATAACCAGCCTCACGCAGCTCATAATTTGACTAGATGATGAACACATGTGTAATGACTGATAATTTAATGTAACTTGTGCACCCATCTTATAATGGTTCATCAAAATCTTTCAAAAGTTCTAAAAACCTAATTGAGTATGTATTTCGTTCTTCATCTACACTTGAATATTCACTTGTATAAACCTGATTTATTCTCATTTCATCCATCATCATACTCCTATAATGATTACTACTATCATCTATAACTCCATGCACGTTGTTAGAATAAAAAGTTGAGTCAATCATCCTTTCTACCATGGTCTCGTAAGAAATATAGGGTTCTCCGTATGCAAACAAACACAAGTATTTTTCCATGAACGTTTTTTGTAGCAGATGCATCTCAACAACATCTGTATCAAAGAACTTTTTATTTTTACACCTCTTACATGGATATCTAATACCGCCTCTACTAATATTCTTCATATTAGATTAATAAAACCCTTAATCCCATTACAATAATCCATTATGAGCAACCTTTCGAGTAAAACTCGATATATTCAAGAACAATCATCCATTACTTATATGAAACCTATATATAATATTGATGATAACATAGTAATTAATAATGTGAACTAAATAAATTATGAGTGTCCAATTAATTAACTATCATTGGTTCACCAAAAAATAAACATAAAAAATAGATAGGTTTGCTTACTTGATATGGAGAATCTTTTTAAAAAATTTGAACCAATATAGAGATTCTAATAGACTGAGTGTTGGGGTGATCAAATTTATGATCATGAGAGCTAGATTTGTGACAAAATTAGAGGGGGTGCTATTTTTTACAGAAAAAAAAAGAAAAGAAGAAGAAGAAATGAAGAGGTGGGGTTGTGCTGCTAATTATAATTTTAATATTGCCGATGAATTCCTCGATGAAAATTAGCACGGTAAATTATCATTGGTAATTCCGTCGGAAATATTGACACGTTAGATTTGCTGACGGAATTAATGAGGGAATACATACATAATTTTTTTATTTTTTGAATTCTACCTACAATTCCCTCGATATTCACCTTATTTTTTATGGAAATAATAATGTGATTTTTTTATCAGTAAATATTTTCATAATTTAGTGACGATAATTTTTTATTGATATTGCTGTTGGTACGTACTTGACAATTTTCTTGTAGTGAGGTTGTAACTTTTCATTCCAAATTCAAATTCAAATAAAAATTATAAGAAATTTCATAAATAAATACATAGATTTGGTGTATTTATCTATCTCAAGTTTAACCGAGAGGCTTGCAAAAACTGATCGGATAATATCATAAATATTTTAAATGAATAATAGGAATACCATGAATATTTAAAATCAATAATTCAATCAAAACTAAGCATGAAGGCCATGTGAACATCAACACCTTTATTACATGTGAAGAAGAAATTGTTTTGAAGCGATATTATTTTAGTTGTTATATGTAATATATGTTTTTTAAGAAGTCAAATACTGTTACTGATCCCAATATTTTTTTTTAATGATAGTTCCATGTAATTTTAATCCATAGATGGAGAATGAGGTTTTTTTCTCGTTGTTTATAATCCAATAGTAAACGATAATCTTTTTTAGCCCGGGAAAAAAATCTTTTTAATTTGGTTCATTGAACAAACTCTCGAGGCTTCAGCTACCAAAGCTTGAAAAAGGTGGATTAACCACATGAAACCACGCGGTATGCTGCCGCGAAACTTGAACGGTCAGCGAGGATGGTATCACACAGTCGTCACCCATCACTGCAATTGGAGAAAGAGCGCCACATGAGGCGAAGAAGAAAGTGCAATTACGTGCATATATTCCATCGTCAGGGCCCACACGGAGTCGCGTTAGGCGTATCCTTCGATTCTTGCCCGAGGGTTTTGAGTTTCAATGCAAACACTTGCATTTTGTTTTTTCAATATTTGACGAGGCCCATCTTTCCCGTTTGAAGTTCGAACAAAGACAGATATCAATGCATGCAGGCAAAAGAATATCACCAAGGATGAGGGACGAGTCGAATTCTAGTAAATCAGAAAGTTTGAGTCAAATTTGCGTGGATTTTCTGGGGAACTGTCGTTGACATGTTCAATATCCTATCTAGACACGAAACTGTTGAGAAATCTTTGATCAATGACAAAGCAAAGCTTTGTAACTCTCTGTATTTTCTACACTGCTTATTGAATGAACTTGGCTATATATAGCCTTACAGTAGCAAATGAAACAAAAGAAATATAACGTGTGCAGTTTCTGTTAGCATTACAGTTACTAACAAAACGGTTTCATAACAGAATCAGTTATTTAACAGTTATTGATTCTGTTATTTATCTCCTACAGTTATGCACGTATTCCACCTGTCAAT
>Ga0307515_10008931_pt1 | contig 19468 bp, 12 predicted proteins | sample 17_EM_MG_FD_194513 | JGI IMG/M metagenome (GOLD analysis project Ga0307515, IMG submission 194513) | Populus trichocarpa ectomycorrhiza microbial communities from riparian zone in the Pacific Northwest, United States - 17_EM | ecosystem: Host-associated > Plants > Roots > Unclassified | place...
GTCATTCCAAATCATTAAAAAGCATAAGAACTTGCATTCAATCATTAATTCTACTCTTGGAATTGTGGGCTGCATCATAAACTACTGGTCTAGTTACTCTTATTGATAGAGGTCCATCTATCGACATGCAGCCTAACATTATCGGAGAACCTTGAAGTAGTGATCAAGAGCAGGTTAAGATTAGGCGTACCAAGCAATGCAAATAATAATTAGTATTGAGGAAACTTCAAAAGACCTAGAATGTCAAAGTACAAACTGCTAGGAAACACACGAGTCCAGCATATGAACTCCAAGAATTTATTTCAATTTTCAGAGATTTCTTTCATACAATCAGAACCGGTCAGAATTCACTAGCTAAGGAGATGTATCAAATGGTGTACAGTATACCAATGGGCGTTCATATTTTCTAAACATCTGCTGAAGCTTGTAAAACCAACAAAAATCTCAAAGAAAACCATAATGCCTTGAACTGATTTCACTATTCAGTGAGTGGAATTCATCACAAAGAGCTTTTAATTGCTGCAACTTCAAGGAAAAAAGAAAAAAAGGTACCAATACTTCAGAGTTCAAGTCGCTGTCATGAGCCAATTTATAACATCTCAAAATTCTAAATCAGTCACATCCCCTCAGTATCTGGAAGCAGAAATACAAGGAAGCTCGTCAAAAAGTAAATAAAGGAGGTGAGTTTGGGCAGTGAGTTGAACTTGGGCCATCACGGCAGTGGTAAATATCTTTATCGTAACTCAGATTCTAAAGCTGGTTATTCCACATGCCATAACAAGAGAGGTATTATAATAACACTGAAATGTGTAATACAACATAAATGGGCTGTCAAGGAGGATTGCCATGCAAAGGGAGAAATACAATAGTACAATACACATCCTAGTTTGTCATGTAAACAATGTCTGCAAAAAATGAGAGTGCCTATGGAAGGAAAAAGAGATGTCAATTGCATACAAGCTGAGCAGATCATTGAAGTATTAGAACTTGAAAACTTGTAGATTATCTTTTGTTTACAAGAGATTAGTTATAATGGTTATCAAGTGCAACAAAAAGGAAAAGCTAAAGAGAAATGCAGGCTGTCTCCCATGATGCCTAAGAGTCCAAACACTGGGTCATCCGAAAGTCCCTAACATAAGCATCAAATGATGTAGCAGAAGAAGACTAAAAGAGCCCAAATCAGGGGACAAATTCCATCCAATCAAATATGATTTAGATCCCTGTTTTTCCTTCAGCAATTACATTAAAGGGGATTTTTTCAAGACATAATTTCATAAGATTTCAAGAAGAAAAAGAATCACCTTTGTCATCGTGGGATGATTCATGTTCCTTTATCTCTGGAACATGGTTTCCAATAAACTGCTGAATAGTTCTCCAGTAGTGATCACCACCAGCAAGCCAAGTGTCCATATGCATGCCATTAGGAAACTCCACAAAGATGCATTCCCTATTATGAGAAGCTACTTTAGCGTAGAGCATTTGCATATGTGATGGAGGAACCATTTCATCTTGCAATCCAGAAAGAAAAAGAATTGGCTGATTAATCTGCAATTAAGAAGGTCAATCCATGATGAACAGATAGAGGAAATCAAAATGGTAGAAAAGCATCAATGAACTGTAATTTCCATTTCCAGAAAATTAATTTTGAAAATAGCTAGTTCAACTTCAACAAGCTATGTTGTATAGGCAAATCACACAAGATTGGCACATGCACTTTAATTCTTTCACAAACCAAAGAGAAGCAAGGGGCGCATTCAGCCTAAACTCCAAATATACATTCTCGAATAATAGAAGATATAGAAACATGCTATGGGTATCAACAAGAGATTGACATGGTATTCCAATCATTTTAAAATGCACAAGTGCTTTGTATTCATAAATAATCAATAATTGAAAGCATGAGATTCCACCAACATTTGATCTCACCTGGCCAACAATGTCAATGGTACTCCATGGAGAACGTACAAGAAAATTAAGAATTTTAGGCCCTTTTGAACCTGTGCCTCCAATAAACCACTTTAGGAAGGGCAGTAGAACTCCTGCCATGTCTAGAATGGATGTAAAAGTGTTCTCCAAGATCAATGCAGCAACCTGAAATGACAAAGCCAATAAAAGATGATGACCAAAAAAATAATATTACCTAATAGTTTGAAGAACTCCAACAGAGAAAGTGAATAAATTCCGTTCAATCAAAAGTAACCAAGATGAGTGGTAAGTGTGTATGGTTTCTTTAATGTTAATGAAATGAATAGTGTAGATGGAAAAGGAAGACAGTAAATTAACATATTAAGATTATCATATTTCAAACTAGAAGAAATGCAAGGTGAAAGCAAAATACAAAAGAGAAGAATAAACAGCTGTCCTAGCCATTACTCATAATCTGCATCTTAACCAGCAGCTTGACTGTAAATTGAAGAGACATCAACAATATTTCCAAAAAAAAAATTGAACATTCTAGTTAAGGTGATATGTCTACCAAAACAAGAGTATATGATAAATCAAAACCAACAAAGTCTCTTCCCGTTATCTGGTGAAAATTTTTCTAGAAACCACAATGGGTACTAGGAACCACAATTTTGGTTCCTTCCTTTCTTTGTTAAGGCTCAGACAATGAAATATATGTCAAAACTTGTATATTAGAATATCTTTAACGCATGTCATTGCATGTATATGCTAAAACTTCCTTGCACGGGCTTTAACTTGAACAAGCTACTAGTCAATTTTAGACATGGCTATAGCCCAATTCTAATGAGGAAGCTCAGAAGACTTCCTAGCCATACAATGAGACATGCTTTTCATGTTTTGTATTTTTCCTATTTATACAGAAACACATTGAATCTAAAACAAAAACTCATGACAAGCGACATAATAGTTTTTGCTGAATTTTCCTTCTCTCTTCCATTCTCTTGATTTTATATGGTATCAAAGCTTTTGCTCAATAGCATGCATGACTTCCTTGGATGATCTCTCTTGCCTTTCACTCAAGCCTCCTTGAACTATGACAAGGGACATAATATAGTGATGAATTGACAGCAATTTGTAAACCACACACTCTCACATATTTTAACTTGTATATGTTCAAAGATCTAGATTAAAGTTCAAGGGCTTAGTAACCACTCTAACAGCTCGATTCAAACTTGTTACCTTCTTAAAATTGCATAGTTTACTCTTGACCTATGAATTCTTACACATTGATGACTTTTCTATGCTCTCCATTGGATCCATTCCTGTTGATGACATGACTACCCCTTACACCAGCATTGTTAGACAGTCCACTTCTGTTGATAGAGGTAACAACTTTAACCTCGGTTCCTTGTGTGGTTGAAATGGTCTTTTCAACAAAGAGGCATGGTAGAAATTAGTGAGGTCGCCAAAATAGAAAGAAAAAAAATTGTTGGGGAATGAATTAAGTTGGAATCAACCATGGCATGCCATCCATACCTAGTGCCAAATATACAATAACTATTATCATATTGCCCTATCATGTTCTTTCCGCTTTTCAAGTATTGGTTCTCTCCTAAGAGGAAACTCTTCGGAATCTTCAATTTTAGGCCTATACCTTCGACCAACACTGCTTTAACTAGTCACTCTTCAAATCATGATCAATCATGACATCTTGATACCCGGGCAACAAATCATGTCATGTCTCACTCATGTGGAACCCTACCACTTGCTTCAAACAACTTGCAGTAAGTGAAACCCTTCACTTGGCTTCGAACAACTTGTAGTAAGTGAAAGTAAGAAACTTAATATCTTGCACCTTGGCTATACTTCAATTCACATACCTCAACATTCCCAAAAATTTCCTATTTTACACATTCTTGATCCCGACAATTTGTTTTAGATAATGATGTTTTTTTTTTTAATTTCATAGTCACTTTATCTTGTCCAGATCGAGTTTTCATAGTCATCCTCTTGTCCAGCGCAATTAAAGATGGTTTATATTAGCTTTAGTACTAACCCTTTCTCTAGTTCTCAAGAGTTCTCTATCGCAAGAACTACCCACAGGTTTGGTATCAACGTCTTGGTCATCCATACTCTCGCATCTTGCATTAATAAGGCTCCTCAGATTTCTTCCTAAGCCAATTATCATTTTAATTGAATCACTTGTCTCTTACGCAAATTCTTCAGCGTCAATCTCCTTTTTCAAAACTTTTCAAACTACAACTTGACTGCATTTTTAAAGGTTTTTGGTTGTTTACGCTTCTTGTTTATAAATTCATACAATAAAACATAAACTTGATTTTTGCTCTATCCCATCTATCTTCCTTGGTTATAGTTTGGATCACATTAAATATTGTTGCATGGATATTTCTACTCTCCGTGTCTAAGGCATCCATCATTGTATGTTCCATGTATCTTCCTTTCCTTATGCCAAGTCCATTTCACTAGTTTCCTCTTTGTCATCACAGTCCTTGCCTTTTTGTCCTCTTGTTGTTAGTTCTCAATGGATTAGCATTCTCGTGCCTATCATATTACCTCATTTTTCTATCTCGTCCTCTATGTCACCTCTTTCCACTTCATCTCCTAGTTATGGGACTCCTCGTGCTACTCCATTTTCGATCCCTTTTTCAATCTCACCTTCTAGTTATCATTCTCCAACTTCAACAGTCTCGTGTTATCTTGTACCATCCATCTACCTCTAGACTCTATCCATTATTGTTGGTCCCAACATTGTCACAGACAACAACTCCCCCAGTTCATCTTCTCCTATTAATCTCCCACTAAATAATACTTTATTTGTACTTTCCTTGTTACCCTTCGTTAACGTCAGCCCAAACACTTTCTTGTCTCGCATCTTTCCTTGACCAACGTTGTTTCACCCTTTTTTATCCAAACCTACTTGTTACACAGCAGCCAAATAATATCGAGAGCGAGATTCAGCAACGACTGCAAAAATTGATGCATTGGTCCACGCAATCACACCTAGTCTTCGATTCCTTTTGATCCCTCTAATAATGTTACTGGTTGCAAGTGAGCGTACAAGATTAAACAGAAAGTTGATGGATCCATTGAATTCTATAAAGCTTGTCTGGTAGCCAAAGGATATTATCAATAGGAAGGCAGTAACTTTGATGAGAACTTCAATCTTGTTGTCAAGCCAGCCACAATTTAGACAATTTTGGCTATTGATATTTCCCAAGGTTAGTATATTCATCATTTGGATGTTCATAATGCCTTAATGGTTTTACTGACACTAATGTTTACATGCAGCAGCCTTCATGTTTTGTTAATCCTCACCTTCCTTCTCATGTATGCAAACTTCACAAATCTCTCTATGGACTTGAACAACCACCATGTGCATGATTCCATCAGCTACACCAAGTCTTGTGGAGTCTTGGCTTTCATAAGTGTCAAACTAACACATCACTTTTTATATACCGATTCTCAACTATTTGCATCTATATTATGGTTTATGTTGATGATATTCTTGTCACAAGTAATGATCTTTTTTATGTAACTTAGTTGCTTGTTCATCTCACTGTAGAATTCTCTATTCAAGATTTGGACCATATGAGTTACTTTCTCGGTATTGAGGTACAATATACTTCTCATTGGCTATCCTTCTCCTAGTCTCGCTATGCCTTAGACATTGCGCACAAGGCTAGCATGACCCAATGTTAGTTAGTTTCCACACCGATTGTTGTTGGTTCTTGTCTTTCTACCACCTCTAACAATGGTTTTGCTTGCTCTGACCCTACTTTATATTGTCAGGTGATTAGAGCTCTTCAGTATCTTACTTTTACATGGCCACATATTTCTTTTGCTACTAAAAAGGTTTGTTAGTTCATGCTCAATCTGAGGACCATTAGTTTGCGGTTAAACATATGTTATGTTCATGGTACGTCTCATTTTGACTTATCTTTTACCACCTCTTATGATCAACTACATGGCTTTAGTAACTTTGTTTGAGCTGGTAATGTTAATTATCAAAAGTCTACGAGTGCTTATGCTATTTATCTCGTCATAACCTTCTCTCTTGGAAGTCTAGTAAGCAAAAAAAGGTTGCTCAATCTTCTATGAAGGTTGAATATAAGGCTATTTCTAATGTTATTGTTGAGTTACGATGGCTCTCCTTTTTTTTTGTCTAAACTTGGTTGTTTGTCCCCTTTTCCTCCTATCTTAGAGTGTGACAATCATGGAGCAACTTATCTCATAGCTAATCCGGTTTTTCATTCACGCATGAAACGTGTTGAAATTGATTTTCAATTTGTTTGTGATATGGTTGCGAAAAAGGAATTACAAGTTCAGTTTATTGACATTGGTGATTAGATAGCGAATGTTCTCACCAAAGCATTAAGCTCTACCCATTGTCTTTTTTCAATCTAAGTTGGTTGTGGGCGATAAGAGCCAATACTAATAAGGAGGCCCAATAGACCTCCTAACCATACAAGAAGATATATTTTTACTTTTTTGTACTTGCCTAATTCTATTTGAGCCATTGTATTGTAGAAACACGTTAAATCTAATACAAAAACTCATGACAAAGGACAATATTTTCTGTTGAATTCTCCTTTTCTCTCTAGTTTTTTTCCACTCCCTTCATTTTATAAGGGCTAACAATACTTAGTTACCTCAACTTCTCAAAAATATATCCAAACCTCCAATTATGCAGTTATAACATGGAGGATGGATACTATTGGTGTTATCTCTAATCCCTTTTTTTAAATATACACAATTGTACAACATGTAAAACAAAAAAGTTTGCGTGTACTTGATTCCCTTCCCTTTATTGCTAGTAATTATAGATACACATGGCATGTATGACAAATATGTCTATTCGATATTTCTTGGCTATCAATCTCGATTAATTGCTTAATTTCTCCCCTTATTGACAGGATAGTAAGAAGTTGAGTAAAAAGTTGAAGTAAAGGGTTGAGTATCAAAAGTGCTTTAGAATGAGCAAACCTACGAGGTTGGTTTTATGTGAATAAAAGAATATCCATTTAAGAACCATATGCATGGCAATGCCAATTTAAAACCTACAATGAGGCTCCAACTATACCACTTTGTACTCTACCCATATAAAAGTACAGCTACTAGTAATTGAGGATCACAGATTTTGCGCTTACTAAAATAAATCTAAAAAGGAAAGACCCCACTAGTATTGTTCAGTACAACTCCTAGCTATTCTCTTTTGAGGCTCATTGATTCATTATAAGTCACATTAAAGGCTCCACAATTAACTTCACAAATTCTAATGGTTTCAAATAACAAACACCCTTCTTTCTCCTTCACTCACACAAACACACAGAGCATCCACCGCAAGATGACTAACAAAAGACTATACCATCAAAATTTGTGTAAACTTAAAAGCACAATGCAAGTGACCTGGAAGACTCATCAACAAAATACAAGAAGTTGCATGACAGGTGTAGAAAAAACATGTTTAATTATGAAAAAACCATAAACAAGATTTTGAACTCCAGAAATACAATGCATATAGTACTAACAGAACTATCTGGAGCAGTACCTTATCGGGGTTGTTTTTGGTGAGCAGAGCCCCAACTGCACCCCCAAGTGACCGCCCAAACACGACTATTCTAGATGTGTCAATGTCAGTCCTCTGTGAAAGATGATCCAGAGCAGCCTGCCCAAAAAAAAAACATGCAAACTAAGGACATGGCTATAGGCTACACGATAAGCATTGGGAGATAAAGTGAAAGAGTTGAGAACCACACCTGAGCATCTTTTGCAATTCCATGCTGCGAAGGATATCCATCACTTGCTCCATAACTGTTTAGATAAAGGAAATGATGAAGCATTTGTTTCCACTCAGAAAAGCAGCAAGAATACAGCAATTACCATTGAGATATAAACAAAATGAAATATGGAATGACGCAAAAACTCAAGCACTTGATCAGGAAATGCATACCCTCGATATGAAAGCATGAACACGTTGCACTGCAACCTCTGAATCATTATGCGGACCATTTCAAGACGATGAGCAATGTCTGAAGGTTAATAGTTAAGGCCTATAGTCTATAGTTTCAGCCAGCCAATAAGCAAAATAAAAAAAACTGAAGGAACCCAGTACAAGAGACAACAACAAACATAATGCAGGGCTTATAATGATAAGGATACTTCCAGCATTCTCTTGGAAAAACAGGACAGTTGGACCTGCAAAACCATCAACACTAACATCTGAGTTTTGGAAACTCAAAATTAAATTATCAACAGATCTACATCAAACTTACACTCGACCTATTTCCAGTTTATATAAAGAATTAATTAATCCTTTCACTAATTGAGCTCTAACAGATTCAAGGTCAACAAAAAGGTCAAAATTAAATTCGAATTTCATTTCCCTTTATGTAAACCCTAGCTGAGTTAAACGAAAAGAATAACGGAGTCGTGACCTCTGCATTCAGGGAGGAGCTTAATGAACCAAGCGTGAAGGCGGACGCCATCGGAGGATCGGAGCCAAACGTCCTCGTAAAGGAGACGGAGTCGAGCAGGAGTGATCGAGTAGGATTTAGTGAGACCTGGTAAGACCGGGACGTAGACGAGCTTCTCTTGAAAGGCTACAAGCAAAGCCATCCCTGCTACTACTATGCCTCCTAATCCGTACAGCAACGCGCTCACGTACGACACCATTGTCCACTATTGCTCTTGTCGTTTTGATTTGACAGTCTCTTTTTCTGTGTGGAGGAGTGAAGGAGATGCGTGCTGCTTAGTTTTATGATTTGATTTGAAATTAAAAATAAATAAATAAATAAAATTGTTGGGGTCGAGTCGGCGAGTCGAATCAATCAATCCATCTCTTTTGGTATTTGGGGAAGAAAGATATGAATTGGACAGTCTGGGTGTGGGGTCCTCCGTAATGGAGAGAACCCCACTGTTTCAAACTTTCATCCTTTCATCTCAGCTCACAGATGTTTTTTTTTGTTTTAATTAAACTTCTATACTAGCTTCATGGCCGTTAATTATAACAGTTTATTTATTTTTGTATTTTAAAAATACCTTTCAAAATATTTTAAAAATATTTTTTTTCTTGTTTTAAATTATTTTTTTATATTATTTTGATATCAAAAATAAATTTAAAAATATTATTTAATGTATTTTAAAATAAAAATCACTTTAAAAAATAACTATTACAATAATACTAAACAGAATCTTAATATAAAGCATTCTCTTACTAAAAATAAAATAAATAAATAAATATAAAGGATTATTATTTATGGGTGTGAGAATTATATTATAAATCATTTTAAATAGCATAGTAACAAAAGGAACACTTACGAGTTAAGAGTGTACTTTTTTTTTTCTTTGAAGTGATGAATTTATGAAATAAGATATCTATTTGTATTATTGTTTTTCAATATATGTTTTGTTGGGTATAGTTGGAAGGAGTTTATTTTTATAATTGAGTAGTAACAATTTAAGTTAATAATAATAATAATAATAATAATTTATTAGATTTTATTAGATAATGTTTAATTAAGATCTATAGAAATGGATATTTAAAATGTGTGCCTAAATTCTTTGTAATCAGGATTCACTGTAGCTTTCATAATACTATGCAGCTCTCATAATTTTTACCCCCTCCGCAATATTAGTTTTTCCATGTGGCAGCGCTTAAAACCTTATAAAAAGATAGAGGGGGCTATTTGGAACTGCCGAAAGCCTTTTTTTTATTTTGAAAAAAAAATTGTTTAAAATAAATTTTATATTTTTGTTTAGTTATGTTATTATAACATGATAGCTATCTATCATAATATAATAATTATCAAGCATTTTCATTTCATGTATTTTTAATGTTGATGCTTTAATTTTTTGTTCTATTCTCAAAGATACGCTACTAATTACATAAACTTATTATATAGGATGCTTGATTAATTTTATCTTCTAATTTAACACATGTAAGAATTTTAATATTTAAAAAATACGAGGGATTTTTGGCGAATTCATGGTGTGTGTATCAACATAATTACTATCACATTGTTATTACATAATTCTATTCACATACTATAATAAATTCTCAAACAACTTAAAGGGACTTTGAAAAGGAATAAATCCCTTGAAGTTATTTTTTATTCAGATTTTATTAAGAAAAAATATCTAAAGGATTTTATTTTTTTACACTTGTAGGAATATATAACTTAACTGAAACTTATAACATGTCTTCTCCTTTGATTTTGATTAATAATTTGGTTTGTGCTTCACAACGGGTTAATATTAAATTTTTTTTTCATATGTCAAAAAAATATTAAAAATATAAAAAATATTTTAAACTTTTTGGGTCTGGCGATCATGCTCGCCAGACCTTAAAGACTTGGGTCTGGTACTTAGATCAGGCAAGGTTGGCAGACCCAAATTTACTTGAACAACAACAACAACAAAATAATAATAATAATCATATTAATAATAATAATAATAACAACAATCATGTCACACCCAAGGTGTTTGGATCTGCTAAACATATCTGACCCAAGTTTACTTAGGCCTGGCAAACATGTCTGATTTGACAAACAACAAAGAAACAGGATAATTGTGCACTTTAGTTGTTAAGAAAGAGAAGAAAGAAAAAAGACAAACAACCAAAGAAATGTCTCGCGAAAAGATAAGATAAGAAATTGAAAATGAAACTACTATTACAATCCATAATAAAAGGTCTCTTAATATATAGTGATTTCCCCCACACCATTTAGCTTTTATTATAATAAAAATAGTCAGCCATAAATATATTGCGAAATGTTTTTTAAAAAGAAAAAACTCATTAATATCTCTTTATTTAATAAAACTTCTTAAATTCAATTTTTTTTTTAATTCAAGGGAATGCCTGACAATCTTAGACTATATAAAAAGAGATAATGATGCAGCTAGGTTTGTGAAAACATAAGACTTTACATATTTAGATAGGTATCTGCCACAACTGATTACGTGGATGACCTAACAAATACTTTTATAAACCAGTGGAATAGATATAGACTCAAAAGAAGGTTCAGTCGTGCCAAACTAGAGTAGTGGCTAAAATAGGTCATAACAAAAAAATCTGATTATCGGATTGGACTCAAGTCTTTGAAAGAGATTCTTGATATCCGGTTCTATAAAGGACTCAGATTTGTTGATTGTTCACTGTACGGATCTCTTGAAATTATGCTTAAAAGATTTTGTTTGAGCCAATTTTGTTATTTTTCATTAATCTTTCTACATTTATTGTTTTGTTTTGTATATTATGTATTTTTCATTTATACTTTTATATTCTAATTTTGTTTGCTAGTAAAGATAAGTTTTTTGGCCTATTTAAAAGACTTCTAAACCTCTTTGAGAGGCTAAAATTATTAGATTTATTTTAAGAAAATAAAACTATGAATTTAGGGTTCATATAACTCTTTTCACTCATAAAAATTTAACTTTATGTGATTGTTTTTTTGTTATTTTAGCTTTTGTCTATATCATATAGCCTTTTTTATTCTTGAATCCTATTTCACATTTCTCAATATATGAATTTGATCTCCAAGTGATAATTTCAAGTCATACATGTTGGAAAGATCTTTCATGCATTAAAAAACATCAAAATTGGATGTATATATATACATACCTTTAAATTATTGTAAGTAGAGTGCATGTGACAAGAAAATATTAAAAAGAAACTTGTAAAAGTTCATTATACAAACAGATATACAAAGTTGTGAGACTTGAAGCATCTTAAGATATATTTAATTGGTGATTCAATAAATGAAATCCCAAAACACCTAAAAGGGGGTAATTAGGTGTTCTAAAAACTAATTTCATAATTTTTGGTTGTTTTCAAACTAACACAATGAACTTAATAGCACCCTCAAACCCTTTCTAATCTCAAGTCAACACACAAATATAACGTAATCTCAGAGCAATAATAAAGAAAAAAAATAAATATGTAATGGAAGAGAGATTACACATGGATTTTATTGTGGTTCAACACTAATTACTTCATTTTCTAAATATATTTTTGAGGTTCTATTATCACTCATGATCTACTTCACAAATGAGGCCACACCTTTTACAACCAGGTTTTTTTTTTAAATCAGATCTTTTTTAAAAGATTCAAGATTCAAACATTCATAAACACTATTTTTTTTAGGTTTAAGATTGAAACCTAACCGATCTTTTTCTCAAGCTTAAAATCAAAACCTAACCGATCTTTTTCTCAAGCTTAAAATCAAAACCTAACCGATCTTTTTCTCAAGCTTAAAATCAAAACCTAACCAATCTTTTTCAAGGGATAAAGATTGAAACCTACCCAACCTTTTTCATATTTTCGGGGTCAAAATCTAAGTTACCTTTTTCACGATCTCAAATTCCAAACATATATGGTCTTTTTAACATGATTAAGACTAAAATCTAAACACACAAATTCATACAAAAGCTCACAATTGAATACCCATGTGGTTATAATGCCATTTACACTTTAACAAGATTTTTTACTCATAAAGAATGAAAACAATACTCACTAACAAAAGTATAATACAATGTTTCAAATCTCAAGTCTTTTGTTTTAAATATTTTAGGTAAAGTGAAGGGTGAACTAAAATGAAAAAGAGAATAATTAAAAAGTAATCTCAAAGTAGTAATAAAATAATTATGTCAAGATAATAATAATTTTATCAAGTTGTAATGGTGGAAGGAAAGGTATATTTCGAAAAAAATGGCTAACTTAATCATTTAGAAAAAGAGAGAATATACCAAAATCTTGAATTACAGGAGGTCTATTATACTATATGGTTCAAGCCAAATGATGTAACAAATATGATGAGAACCAACAAGCATAACCAAAAGATTTATTAGAGGTGCCGATTTGGTCAATTATAAGGTCAAAAAGATTAAAGAAGCATTCAATGAGGTTATTCAAGATATTTGAGCTAAGGTAAGTTTTAAAACTTCAATAAAGGATGAACAAGCTTTAATTAATGTGATCCATGCAAAGAAATGAGACCATTATTGGGTTTGAAGCATTTGGCAACCTTTATAGCATAGGAAGAGGTAGCAATAGCTTGTGTTTCCTTTTGTTTTATGGATTTTATCTTTGACAAGGTTTTCTTATTATTCAAGGATATTAAAAATAGTTTTGGACTTATTTTCTATAATGCATAGTTTTATCCTAAGTATAATTCTCTTATCCAACCATTGGATTAGGCTAACATTTTCCAAAAGATTTAAAGACCTTTTTTCTTCTTTAAGGTTAAGATTTTTTAGCGATCGTACATCGGGAAGGCTTTGTAATAAAGCCTAGAAGCTATTTTGCAAGAATTATATTATTTTTCTAGTTGATTTAATATTATTTTGTCTATTTTATTTAATTTTTTTTTGTTATTTTCCCAACATTGTTTAGGATATTTTACCTAGTATAAATAGGGTTAATTAGCTTATATTTAGGTTTTTTAAGGAAAATGTGGTTTTATTTAGAAATAATATTGTGTGCGCGCGAGGTTGCTCATACTCTTGGTTCTTGATCCAACTCTTCAGGACTTATCAAAGATTAACTGTCTTTGTGGTATTCTTGTTTATACTTCTAGTTTTTTATTATTTCTAATCATGTAGTTGGGGTCTTTCATCTAATAATTTTGATTTCTTGGTTTAAATAATCATTAGGTCAAGTTTCCTATCAATTTGATTTGAGTTTTCTTAGGTTATCCCTATTTTTTTTATGGGTTTAATGGTTTTTATCTTCGAGTTCACATTAGTTGGTATTAGAGCAAGAATCTAAAATAAAGTTTTATTTATCTATCTATCTTTAAATTTCTTCGCTATTTCTCAATTATTGAATTGCGACAGCTAATATAAAAAAACACAGTTTATTGTCAAATTTACCTACTACCGAAGTAGTATATTAAAAAAAAAAGCTAAAATTATAAGTTTTTATTACTATCGTTAAATTGAAATTTACAATTTTTAATTTGGTACTTGAGAAAATTACAATATATATTCTTTTGAATTGGTTGTTTTATTATTTGGTGTTATTTGTTAAAATCATGATTTCAAGTTTCATATTAGTTTTTATTTCAACTTGGATCTAATTAGTATGTAATTGTTTGTTTACAATTGAATTCAGATTGTTTGAGTCTATATTAGTTTTCAAGTTATATAGAGTTAATTCTTGAAATTTTGTTGTCGTTTTCATTTTTGTATTCGTTTTTGGTTTTGTTATCATATATTTTTTTATTGTCATGTATCTTGAATTCTATTGGTTGGACGTTACGAAACTGAATTTTTTTATTTTTTTTTTATTTTAAAGAACTAAAGAGGAAAGCATGTGAGGTACATTAGGAAAAATAATACATCTTCAAACTTCTAGTAAAATTTTAGTTTAATTCAATGGTCATATAAAAAATAATATTTATTAGAGTAAGATTATTCATTAGAAAAAATAAGCCAAAAATCGCCTCTAATGCCAAAATTAATTAGTCCACCATTGTGAAATAATTAGGTCCATGTTATAGATGGATTGTGCCCCTTTTGCACATATGTTAAATTAACTAAGATATGATCTTTACTTGTTGATGTATCTTTCTTAAAATTCACCTTGATCCAAATATTCTGAATAAACTTATTAATGTAGACATCTTCCAAGATATGCTAAAATCAAATTTGAATGGTTTGAAACTTAACCCAACAAGAACCTGTCTTGGAGAACTAAATTTATATATAATGATCACTCACATCTTATACCTATAATTGTAGATTCAATTTCTAATTGTAGTTTCTTCATATTAAAAGGAAGAAATGAAGAACAAATAGCATATTGAACTCAAATTATATGTCGGGTCAACAATTTCCTAAATAATTGATCATTTAAAATAAATTTATTTTTTATAGTTTGATTATTGATATTTAACTATGTATGAGAGTTATTATAAAAGTTAATATTTATATGGATTGACATTTATTTTTTATCATGGATTAACTATTAAATATTAATTGTAATTATAAAATATTATATTTTTATTAATGAAGAGTCACTGAGCCCATCCCAAGCTTGATAGGAAAAAAATTCTTCCACCTACGCCAAATCCAATTATTTCTTATGAATGCACCTAATTTGCATATGAATGACTTCCATGAGAGCTGATATAAGATAGACTCAGTCTTGATATATATATTGACATCCAAAATAAATATATAGTACCGATGACTAATAATAATCTTGGGAGAATTCATGGTTGAATTAGAAAATGTCATGGAAGAGGTTTTTCGGGCGTTTGGCAATGCGTTTGAAAAGCGCTTTTGAAAAAATTAAATTTTTTTTTTGTTTTAAATTAATATGTTTTTGATATTTTCAAATCATTTTGATATGCTTATCTCAAAAATAATTTTTAAAAAGTAAAAAAACATTATTGACATACTTTTCTGAGTGAAAAACACTTTGAAAAGCAATCACAACCACACTCAAACACGTAAGACTTTTATAAAATGATTCAAAAATCATTTGGGTAGGTGAATTTTGAGAGTTTTTCCTAATTAAGATTTTTTTAATTAGAAACTACCTCCTAGGTCTGGTTATTTTCCTTTCTTGTAGAACAAGAAATTAAATATTATGATTATTATTTAAGAAAAGATATCCTTGTAATTCTTTGGCTTACCCTGATACACAATTTAAACTTTCTCAAATTTTCAACAATTTATACTTGTGATTTTCTATGTAAGTTTATTTATAGCTGTATGTTTTATCTTTCTTTACATGATTTTAATTTGTATTGAATTTTTTTTACTATGCAATTCCACTCTTTTTCATAGTTTTGATAGCAAACCTACTTGATGTGAATTTATATAGTTTCTCACAGTATATCTCCATGGTTTATTACTAATGTGAATAAATTGATAACTTCTTTTGTGAAATTTTAAAGTTTCATTATGGTAACTTTCATGATAAGTAAATTATTACAGTTTCTTTTTATAGATCACTTTGATCTTATGCTCATGTAGACATTATTTGTTTTTGGATTAATGTAGAACAAAAATTTTATTTTCAAGTTGAACATAATTGTTTAATGATTTTAATATTTAATTTTTTTTATTAACATGAATGTCCAAGTCAGCTTGCGCGCACCTCAACTAATTATATAGATCTTGTAGTTAACGACCATATAAACCTCTAGTGATCTTGAACTGGTGACCTCTAGAAAGAAAATTTATGATTTAATCAATTGAGCTACACCCCTGTTATGCTCTATAGTGTAAATTCCAGGAAATGATTTAATTAAAGCTGTGCAAAAGACCATGTCATCAGATTTGAAGATAATCGAAACGCATTCAACTGTTTAGTATATGCCTCGCACGTGCATGTGTATTCTTTCATGTCCAGTCCAAAGTCTCGACACAGAAACAGATGCGGGAATGAAACAACATTATCTGACTCCTACTTCAGTATTCACAGAGCAAAGCGCCCAGCATTTGGATATATGTGGTTTGATGCTAGATCAAAGCCCCAAGTCTGATCTTTTATTTGATAATCTGATGAGAAAACACTTGCATCGTTTGCCATATTTAACAATCAGTGTAACCCAGTGATGGGTTTCAAACACAAAACTCTTTCCAACCATTTTGACATGCCCGAGGATGTATAAACAAAAAAAAAAAAAAGCAAACCCCAGAGAGATCAAATACATAACAGTGTCCGTCGTGCACATTTAGTTCTAAGTAAAAGAGACGAAGCCAAGGATGAATTGCCTGACCGATTACACGGTCTTCTTCCATATTTTCACTGAACAACGGAAGTGTGGTGTTGGGTTCCTCTGCAAATAAGCCTACTGTTGATTTCCATGCCTCCACCAAGGCGAGTAGCAATACCTGAGAACCGGCGTTCTGGCTGCCTAAAAGTGACATTGCTGTAGGAGACACTGGTGATGTCAGAGCAGGTAGTATTTGAGGCACCAGATTGTCCGGTTCCAGACTGATAGCTTTCTAGTTCTGATGCATCATTCTTTACGTGTGAGTGGATGGTATCTGTGACATTACACTGACTAGGAGTGGGATCAGATTCCTGGAGCTTTTTTTTGCTGAGAAAGCGTCCACCAGATCCTCGAACCCTATTCAAGGCATGAATGTGCCGAGACTCGTGAAGGTATGGCTGCAATCCATTAAGAGCAGCATGGTAAGTCAATAAATAACAAATTAAGGAGCATTGTACATTTTTCTTGCATAGTAATCTGTGCTCGGGTTTACTTCCCAAGAAGGAACTAACTATCGTGCTCTAAATATTATAGAAAATAAAAGAGATACAAAAATAATTCAGATTGCTCATTAACAAAACGAAGCTAAAAATAAATGGTTGATGAATAGACATACCTTTCGATTTTTTACCAGTTTGTTTTGAGCCTCAAGCTTTGCCCGTGATTGTCTCCTTCTGATAATTCCACGGTACTGTTTAGCATTAACATAAATTGGTCCATCATCTGCAAGATCAACAGGGAGTGGGACTCGTCCAGCTGTCATCCCCACCATATGAGAACCCAGATGGGGCTGAATCTAATCAGGTTCCAATGATAATCAGATCAAGAGATGAGGAATAGTTACAACAAATTAGAAAGAACATGAATTCTAACTAAAAGAGAACATAAACAATATATAAATGAGACTTTAAAATCTTAGATTATCACTCAAAGGATTAAGATCCATCTTTCACCATCAGACAAATAACATAGGGAATTCAAAAGTGCCCTAACTAAGTAGATTGCAAAACACAACAAAAAGGGAAATTGCATATAAATAACAATCAGTAACATATAAACAAATCAAAGAGAATCAACACTACCACAGATAACAAGATCATAGCACAGGACTACTCTACCTAGAAATAGATTATATACACATGTACTCAATCATACTTACAAAAGCATGAAGTTCATATGGATTACACAGCCCACCAAAGTAAGGATCAGCATATGGAGCACGAACCTGATATGTGAAAAGAAGTTAATTTATAACTATAACCAAGATGACAAGCAGGGGCCCATGTAATTCCAGCTCAACCTACCATTGAATAGCTACAATCAGCTTGTGAGTGATTAGACATGCTATCTGGAGTACTCAACAAGAGAACTGGCTTCATTTTTCCCTTCACGCCCTTCCCACAACTTTCATCTTGATCAAGTACATGGAAAAACAACCAGTTCCATGTTAAAGATAGCTTAGCAATATACTCATATAAAATAAAATAATGGCATTGATTTGTAATATTTCCAGTAAAGAGCCACTTCAGCCTCATAAAACAGCAATATTTACATCACAATAAATGGTACCATTGATACATATTACAAAGTACCATATCCAGCAGAAGTACTGATACAGTTACACGCTCCACCTTAACTCCAGTATCAAATTATAAAAGACATTAAAAGGATCTATAAAAGGATCTCTGTTTACTATATGTGAAGAAGTGCCAAGGGACTAGAATTCCAGTGGATGTCAAAAACAGGCGAGAATTATTTCAGACGAGATATCTTCAGGATAGAAACAATTAGTAAAAGAAAAGGGCAAATTCACCAAAATGAGAAAAAAAATAGATAAATTACCAGAGGGAAAAATACTACGAAACAGAAAACAGATGAAGAATTTGAAAATCTGAAACTAAACATCTTGCAAGATCCATAAGAACAGTTTAAAATGTATTACAAAAAAAAAAGGAATACATGGCACACAGTAGTTGAGAGAGCTCATTGATTAATTCTGTAGAATTCAGGTGTGAATGTACAAAAACCCAAACATAATGTGAGACTGAGAATAGAAAAAGTCACCAACCATAAGGGTGTTTAATGACTGATAAAATAAAATAAAAATATTAAAGACTATTGAACAGCACTAAATTGGTGTCAGGAAAAGGAAAGATAACAAAACAAATAGAAGGCAGCACATTAAATATAACACACAAAGCATTCAGATGGTTTGCTTTCAATTGAACTCTCACAACTTCTGATGAAATGCAACATGAAATCATCTGAATACAATTGGAGCATTTCTCAGTTATCAACTTAAAGAAAGGAACAGAATTATTTCATGTATTACATATAGTTTGGAGTTTTTACAAACTGATATTATGAAAAAATAAAAATGAAAAAAATTGAGTTTTGACTAGCTTCTTGTAAGCTCAGCCTAAATTGGAAACAGAGACTGGAAATTTTTTGGTAACACAATAGCTGTTAGTTTTAAACATCTCACGGGACACTTTATTCTACAAGAAGAAAAAAACACTTATTTTATGTTAGAAGGATTCCTAGACCACAAATTTCTATGGGACCATAATTAGCTTTTGAAAAGAAAATAAATATGTTTTAATATATTTCTTCTGCTATTGTTAACATTATGTACCTTCAGGATAAGACATAGCGTAATTGGTAGCCACGCCTACCCTCTAAAGTTGAGAAAAAAAAGTTGAAAGCACCCTTCCCTAAGACTAGCTGAAAAATAAAGTCTGTAGTCTGCTAGTGTAATGCAAATATAAAGAAAATAATATGTTGAATACATTTGTGCAACCAAAGATAAGTACCAG
>Ga0307515_10008932_pt1 | contig 19467 bp, 8 predicted proteins | sample 17_EM_MG_FD_194513 | JGI IMG/M metagenome (GOLD analysis project Ga0307515, IMG submission 194513) | Populus trichocarpa ectomycorrhiza microbial communities from riparian zone in the Pacific Northwest, United States - 17_EM | ecosystem: Host-associated > Plants > Roots > Unclassified | place...
TCTCTCACTCTCTCTTTTATTTTCTTTCATTCGGCCATTATAGGTATTTTCTGCATAATTTTGCTACTTATAAAGAAAATCTATCCATATTTACTTAAGCACCCTTATGTCAAGTCCGGACACCCTTTTTGTTTAACCAAATGCATTTTCTTGGTTCGCATTTAAAATATCATGCGAAAAATCTCCCTTTAAAATTTATTTTCTAATAATTCAATACTATTCCATTTTATTTTAACTAACTCATCTCATTACCAGTTCTAAATTATCAATATTTTTATTAACATTGTAAAATTTGACCGTGGATTTACAATTTACCACCATTTCTATTTTATTTCTCACTATTCAATTCATCATAGTGAAGTTTTCTGTTGGGGTTTTACAGAGTTTCAACCGAGTCATTTGCTTTTTTAAATTATAATTTACCAGGGTTTCACACATTGGAAGTATGCATTGGGGAAAGCCATTAGGGCCAATATGGAGTTGGTAAGAGAAAGGATATTGACTTTTCTACGAATAGGCCACCGCTTCCGAAAAAAAGGAAGAGTGGACCGTTTAATTAGTTTAAGAAAGGGGGGATATTAGTGGGTTCTCACCAACATCAAGTGGAAGAGTGATGGGGGGACTGACACACACGAGGACTAACCCTTCTAGGGGATCTAGTGACCAGAAAAAATATTATCTACCCTCCTTGTGTACGCTGTGAACAGAGAAACACCCTGATGATTGTTCAATCTCCTTGGGGTGATGTTTTGTATGCCGAGAAGAGGGTCATAGATGAAGAGCTTGTTAGTATCTAGGATAATGATGTCATTACTATGGTGAAAAAGGACATTTCAAAAGAGAGTGCCCTCACAAGAACACTAGGCAAACATAGAATATGAAGCAAGCAAGTTAGAGTCACAAGCAGTCCATCACAGTGAACATGCCAGTGAGATCCACACAATCAGGGGCTAATTCCAGTCGAGGACGGTCAAGGATACATAATGACCAGACTCAGGGGAGGGTCTTCCACATGACACATGATGACATCAGAGTAGCATCTAATGTAGTGGCATGTACACTACACATGAATAATTTAAAAATATACATGTTTTGTTTGATCCAGGTGTCACTCACTTATTTATAACTAGTAGAATTGTAGCCAATCTAGGGAAAGAAGCAAAAAGGGTAGAAAAAGGGGTTTAAAATAGGGACACCTTTAGTTGATGTGGTAGAACCCAATGGTATGTGTGTGGGTGTGAAAATTTGCCTAGACGAATATGAGTTGGAAGTAGATTTGATACCCTTAGAATTAAATGATTTTGATGTAATCCTAGGCATGAATTGATTAAGTAAACATAAAGCTCATATAGATTATTACACAAAAATTGTAACATTTCAAGGATTAGGGGGTAGAAGAATGATCTTTAGGGGATAAATTACTACTATCCCGACTAACCTAATTTCGATTGTGATTGCCAGAAAGTTATTAAGGAAGGGATACACGGGATACCTGCGTATGTGTTGAATTTCGACAATGATGAAATAAAGCTAAGTGATATTTCATGTAATGACCCCTAAAAAATTCAACACTTCATGACATACTATTTATTCATAACAAGTTGGAAATGAGGTACCTTTTTTTTGTATTATCACATTCCATTGATGCTTTGCGTGATACCATTTATCATTTCAACAAGTAGACGTCATTAATAGATGCAGTACGTCACACATACATAAAATATACGATAGCATCACAAAAGAAGGTACATATTCATTGCATCCATAACATGAAGTGTTCATACACACCATAATCCATATTCACGACTTTGAAAGTTGTCATCATAAGTTCTTACAAAATTACCAATTGGCAGTTCGTAGCCATTACATAGTTGTACAAAATGCATGTCATCTAATCATACTATTACATGATTTATTCCAAAATACATAGGACAAAGTTTCTAAACGGCCTGGCTATGAGACGTCCCTGTTAAAAATCAAATTCAATGTCAACGTATTAACAATTCCTTATAATATAATTGAACAATGGACATGTAAACCCCGGGAAAAATAAAGACTGCTTAAATTGCAAACTAACTGCATGGGAAATAAAAGTGAAGAAATTCAGGCATATGGTTAAATAAAAACAGGAATTCAGAAATTTTTGAATATAAATTTCCGGGTGAAATAATTCGAAACATTATAAATAAACCCGATAATGTCAAGGGTTGGATTTAATTGAAAAAAAAAATACACTTAAAGGAAATGGGGCCTAAGTGCAAATAAAAGAAATTATATAATATAAATACTCATCTCCTCACTAAAAATCTGCAGCAACCATAAGGAAGAAAAAGAAAGAGTTTTTGTATCCATTCTTGCAAATCAAAAGAGAAACACCAAATTTCAAGAACCCATCCAAGATTAAGGGTTTATAGGTAGAATAAACACTTAGGGGCAAGGAATTAACAAGAAAAATTTGAACAAAAGAGAGAGGGGAGTGCCGACCATTCATAGGAAAAAGGGGGAGTCGAAAATCTTCAATTGGTTGAAGATCGAAACCTTGATTCTTACCGGGTACGATGTTCTAATCATGGTCCTATAAGTCGTTTCAAATTCGATTATGAATTGATGCCTTGATGTTGAATTAGAGATTAGGGTTCTTAGACTTGAATTGGGGAAAATGTAATAAATGTTAAAATTAAGTTAATTCATATGTTGTATATGATTGGGGACGCGAAACCATTATAATTTATCTAGAAAATGTAGTTTGTGAATGTTATGTGTGAATGGAAGGGGTGACGAATCTGGACAGGCTCATCTCCCGACTTTCGATGAGATTTCGGGTAGGAGGATGAAAGAATTAGGAATAGGTTCCTTCATAGAAATTGTAGTTTCAGATGTTGACTAACTAAGAAAATTGATCTTGCTCAATTGGTAGCTATAGAACTCCAGTTATGGGTCACCAACCAAGACTGGGTCATGACAGACCCTATAGGGCAGTAAGACTAATTAATTGATTAGCAATTTTGACTATCTTGGGGGGAGAACTAGGTTCTCTTTCCTCAGAGAACTTGTAGCCTCGTGTCTTAGCTTTCCAATGAGACCAATCTCGCTTGAAACGGAGTTCTAGAACTCTAGATATAGTTAAAAATATGAGAAGAGGTCGGACAGTAATGACTGGACAATAACAATCCAATGTCTAGACAATAACAATTCAATATTTAGACAGTAACGGTTCAATACAATAACAATTCAAGACAATAATGGTTGGACAATAACAGTTCAATGTCTAGACAGTAATGGTTCAATACAATAATAGTTCAAGACAGTAACAGTTGGACAATAATAGTTCAACGTCTAGACAGTAATAGTTGGACAGTAACAGTTTGAGATTTAAACAATAACAGTTCAAATATAAAGAAAGGAATGATAACTATGGTTGGACAAAGAACGACAATATTAATGGGTGTAATGAGAAAAACATAAAATATAAAGAAATAATTGAAAGAAAGACTTATTGCTGTTGATATGGTTATTATAAAACATATCCTTGAATGAGGAAAAATTATGAGATAAACCTGTGATTCGCATGAGGGACCATAGGCATGGTGCAACAGCAATAACAGCAGGGGAGCACTAGTAGGGCTTCTATTGCAGGTAGGTGATCCACACCTATACTTTCTAGTCAAATTCCATAATTTAATATGTTATTGATGTGAAATGTGAATTACTGAATGTTGGATATTATATGAAATGAGGAAAGTTGTGTAATGATGTCGATATTTTGGATAGTATTTTGAATGTATGTGCATTCGAGGTGAAAGGTTAATGTGTGAATTGCTAAGTGATGAAATTATCGCTGACAACAAAAATACAAAAAGTGTGATATGGGGTGTGGACTAGCATATATTTAGTGTATGTTAGGTGACACGATCAAAAGATTGATGTCTTCTCCCAAGTGTAGGAGTGTAGAAGTAATAAATAACCCGGCAAGACCGGGGTCAAACCACAGGGAGGTTAACTATATAACTTACAAATAATATATATATATAATAAAACAAAGAGTTTATGAGAATTTTATGGGATATTGATGTAAGGATTAAACAAAGATAAAACAATTTTCAAGGTTAGAGGATCAACTAATGGTATTTCAAATAAGTATAGTATAAACTTTTTTTATTACTCAACTGGAAACTACACACAAAAGAGGTTCCAATCGGATTATAAATTGTTAACATGATTACATTAGTTATCTTATTTGAATAATGCTAATACTTGTAAATGTTGTCAGGTATTCATGATGTTAATTTATGTTAACAACAAATCAAGTTCCTTTCATAACATGATTAGCACTTAAAAGTGCATTTTTATCAAGGTTTTATATCATCATTTTGCACTTAAAGCATCAATAACTCCTTAACTAAATCATGTTTTATAATAACAAGTCTGATACTATAAGATACCTTTAATTTATGGTAAATGTTCATCTTAAATGCAGGTCTATCACATAAATCAAAAGATTGATTGATGAGTTTAACTACTGAAATTGAGAAGAAAAAGAGAGGGTTAAGCTTAGAAAAGAGATGCTGGTTCAGTCCAAACTGGAACACTGTTCAGTCATTGGGTCATATCTGAAGTTGTAGATCTTTCATTTCAATTTGGTTTATATGGCTAGAAAGCTAGACATAGACCTAAAACATTCATGCGGAGTGAAAGACTCAATTCTGCTGTTTGGAAGTCCAAATCTTAGCAACAACGGAGAAGTCAGAATCTGTCATGCAGCCCAGACACTGTTCACTGTTCAGCCCATATCTCGAGTTCTAGAAGTCCAAATGCACTGATTCATTTTTTGTTGGAAAGCTGAGACAATTTCCTAGAACTTTCATGAGGACAATCTGTTCAAATTCTGACGTTAGCAATGACGTTTTGTTCAGACAAGAAGATAAGGATTGTCACCAAGTCAAGATGTGGCCACCCACTCAACAATTAGTAATCAAATCAATAGTTCCAAATTATGGCCTATAAAAGGAGGCATTTGCCATGTATTTAGGCATCTTGGTTTTTAGATTAAGATCATGTTCTTGATCTCTCTTTATATTTTGTAATGCTTAAGTTTTGTTTATATTAATCTCTTGTTTATGCTTTTCATTTCATTTCCTTAGTTAACTTATATCTTATTTATGTCATTATCTTGTTTATTTATGTTTCTTTCTTTCATTATGTTTAGCTAAGTTTATTATGTCAAGGTGAAAAGGTTACACTAATGGTGTAAGAATAAGTATAGTATAAACTCAACATGGACCTTAATGTTTGATATTAACATGTTTTATATTTGTTATCTTGTTAACTTTTAATACTTTGCTTGTTAAATGGTTAATCTAGATTTATGTTGTATAACCCTTTGTACAACAAATACTTGGCACTTTCATAGCCCAAACCATATGGTATAACCGACACCTGTGCTATGAAAGGAACTTGATTTGTTGTTAACATAAGTTATAATCATGAATGCTTGACAACATTTACAAGTATTAGCATTATTCGAATAACATAACTAATGTAATCATGTTAACAATTTATAATCCGATTGGAACCTCCTTTGTTCGTGGTTTCCAGTTGAATAATAAGAGTTTATACTATACTTGTTTGAAATACCATTAGTGGATCCTCTAACTTTGACAATTGTTTTTATCATTGTTTAATCCTTATATCAATATCACATCTCAAAGCTCTCTTTATTGTTATTATTATTATTATTACTACTACTACTACTACTACTACTACTACTACTATTATTAATATTGTTGTTGTATTATTGTTATTTATAATTTATATAGTTAACCTCCCTATGGTTCCCCGGGTCTTGCCGAGTTATTTATTACTTCGACACTCCTGCACTTGGGAGAAGACATCAATCTTTTGATCGTGTCATAACACATGATCAAGTATTTGTTGTACCAATGGTTGTACAACACAAATCTAGATTAACCATTTAACAAGCAAAGTATTAAGAGTGAATATGATAACAAATACAAAACATGTTAGTATCAAACATTAAAGTCCATGTTGAGTTTACACTATACTTATTCTTACACCATTAGTGTAACCTTTTCACCTTGACATAATAAACTTATCTGAACATTATGAATAAGAGAAACATAGATAAACAAGATAAGAACATAATTATATAAGTATAGTAAAGGAAATGAAAGACATAAACAAGATATTAATGAAACTATAACATGAAATAAAACTAGAACATTAAAACTACAAAGAAAGAAAACAAGGAAATGATCTTGATCTGAAAACCAAGATGCCTAAATGCATGGAAAATGCCTCCTTTTATAGGCCAAAATTTGGAATTATTGATTTGATGACTAATTGTTGAGTGGGTGGCCACATCTTGACTTGGTGACAATCCTTATCTTCTTGTCTGAACAAAACGTTATTGTTAACATCAGAATTTGAACAGATAGTCTGCATGAAAGTTCTGGAAAATTGTCTCAGCTTTCTAACAAAATAAGAATCGACACATTTAGATTTCTAGAACTCGAGATATGGGCTGAACATTGAGCAGTGTCTGGGCTACATGACAGATTCCGACTTCTCCGTTGTTGCTATCATTTGAACTCGAACATGGCACTTTTAAATCTTGGACTCCATGAAAGTCTTAGGCCTATGTCTTAGCTTTCCATACATATAAACCAGACCTAAATTCAAGTTCTACAGCTCCAATTATGATCCAATAACCGAATGATGTTCTAGTTTGGACTGAACCAACATCTCTTTTATAAGCTTAACCCTCTCTTTGTCTTCTCAATTTCAGTAGTTAAACTCATCAATCAATCATTTGATTTATGTGATAGGCCTGCATTTAAAATGAACATTTATCATAAATTAAAGGTATCTTATATTATTAGACATGTTATTATAAAACATGCTCTAGTTAAGGAGTTATTGATACTTCAAGTGCTCTATTATAAAACATGTTATTATAAATGATGATATAAAACCTTGATAAAAATGCACTTTTAAGTACTAATCATTAGGATCCCGGGGAAGGGGATCGTCATGTTTTGACTAGCATACATTTAGTGTATGTTAGGATCCCGGGTAAGGGGATCAACATGTGTTAGCTAGCATACATTTAGTGTATGTTAGGATTCTGGGTAAGGGGATCACCATGTATTGGCTAGCATATATTTAGTGTATGTTAGGATCCCAAGGAAAGGGATCACCATTCGTCGACTCCTACGGGGTGATGATGATACCAGTGAAATTGATATCGGTAATGTGTTAAGCGGAAATAATCATGGTTGATCTTATGAAATCTTAAATGGAGGTTGATAATGGAAGAGGAAACGGTTTTTAGTAGTTGAATGAGAAAGAGTTTCCAATGAAAACATGAATGCATGTTTGCCTTTTTAAATTGTTGGATATTTGTGTTGTTATATTTATTGTGATATTCATGTTTCAATAATATGTATTTTGTTTCAGGACCCTCGCATGCACGACAAGAGTAAATCCTAGCTTATGTTCACTTTTTGTAATTCTAGGTTCTAGGGAGTATACCCTTGTATTTTGTAATATTACAACTTTTATATAACTTAATTTGTATAATCAATGTTTAAACTTGAATATATAATCTTAACTAAGAATTTCATATGAATGTGTCCATGTATAAATGTTTATCTCATTTATTCTTCTATAATGATATTTGTTGTTCAATGTATGTTATAAATTTTATGGTTGTGATGACGATGATGTTTGTGGGATTGAGAACCAGGATGTTTGGGTCGTGATTGAGTTATGAAATATGAAATATTAGAAGTGTAAACAGGTTAAATGTCGATAACTTGGGACCTTCCGGTATAGAGGAGACTCCATCGAAATTTCGGTAGACTTTAATATGAACACCATGAATATATATAGAATTTTTTTTAATTACTCTATATATCAGTTGACATGAGATTGTTGCTTAATCTCGGATATGGAGATGTTACAGGACATATACTTGTAATCGTATTAGCAATTTAAATAGGTAGATTCTCATTATTAAGTTCCTACTAATTTTGTCTTTAACATTTCACTTCATACCATCATGTGACCTTACGTCACATTATTTCTTTAGTCTATAATCAATACCAATCAATAACGTGCATTACGATCTAGAAAACCTAGTACGTTGGGCATCCTTCCATGAATGATTATACTCTCCTAACTATTATCAATTAGTCTACAGTTCTTATACATTAATCACAAGTGTAATTGACACGTTAATATTCTCACTTTAGCGTATCCATAATTACTCTTAAAAGCAGATATCATTATCATTATAAATCAATACTAGTCTCATTCAATCATTCTGGTTATCCAACATGGATACCAATAGCCAAAGCTAACTTCACGATTCCTTTTCGGTTATCCAATAAGGATACTATTAGCCAAAGTTACTCATATAATTGATTCCTGGTTGTCCGATAATCTCATAATTCATTGTGTTTCACAAGTAATTTAACTGATTGAAGTCGGGTAGCAACATTATGTATAAATACTTTGAGAATTTAATAATAATTAGTAAAAGGTGGAATTCACCTACCTGCCCCTCTCGTAGTATGTCCTCGCCCGGTCAATGATCTGATCCTGGTCGCGCCTCCTGATACATAAAATGACCATGACTTAATATATTTTTATTTAGGTAATTTTCAAGACCATTTTCAAACATATATCAATACACATACACATTCATACGGAAATTATATCTTTATGACACTGAAATCATTAACAAAACCGAGTCATTTTGACATTGAAAGTCATCAGCAAGAACTAAGTCATTTTGACATTGAAAGTCATCAACGAAAACTAAGTCATCCTGAAATAGAAAATCATCAATGAAAAACTAAGTCATTTTGACATTGAAAATTGTCAACGAAAACTAAGTCATCTTGACGTTTCTTTTCCCTAAGTTCACGCTTATGGTCAATACTAAGTTTTCCTTCTAAAGACCATACTTCAACCTAGTTTTGGACATAGACCACAACCAAATTCACTTTCAAAGTGTATGAAGTAAAGGACATGTAATGTTTTTATTCCATGACAATATCACACATTCATCAACATTGTTAAAAAGAACCTATTAATCACCACATCGTCATGAAGGTCTTTTTTTGCTATTTTCTTCTAAGATGGTCAAAGCCTAAGTCACTTCCCTAACAAACATACTTTGAGTTCTTCATGTGATATCATCAATTCTCATTCATTATAGCATGACATAAGGTGTTCTAGGTATTCCAACTTACGAAGTACTTGTTAGAGAATAATATAAATCATATATTGGGGCCTCACTTAACAACTTAAGTTTTTGAGTTGAATTGGTTCTTTGACATGGTATCAGAGCCTTGATGACCAAGCGGTCACGAGTTCAAATCTCACCATCCCTATTTATTTGATAAAAAATAAGCACAAGGTAATGTGGGTTAGGGCAAGTTTCAAGCCCAAAGGGCTTTCACTTGAGGGGGTGTGTTAGAGAATAATATAAATCATATCTTGGGGCCTCACCTAACAGCTTAAGCTTTTGAGTTGAATTGGTTATTTGACAGTACTATCAAGCATGTTCAAGAATCATATTCCTTTCTATAATATCATCAAGTTCATCTCAATCTTGTCAAGTCATATATAATTAAGTTCAAACATGCACATTATCAAGGGTTCTTATATCCAAGCTTCCATAGGGCCAAAACATGGGGCATTTACATCAAGTGTTCTTTTCATCATTCTCAATTATACCATTTCAAATCATAAAACACAAGCTAATAACTAATTTTACATTACACATGAGTTCAATTTATACCATTTATTTTGTTTATCTAACGATGTTCATCATACAAATGTTTCCTTCATTGTTGTTCCTCTTGGTCGAACATGGTATCCCCTTCTCTTCTAGTTTACTCATGTAAATCATCATTTTCATAATAAACATGTCTATGTTATCATGTATCAATTCACACATCAATCTTCTAAGTCCATAATCAAGCAAGTTCTTCAATTTATGATGCAAAACAAGGTATTGGCATATGTACAAATTCTATTTTAGCTCAAGTATTTTCCTAAGAGCATAACAAGATCACAATTGACACATTTCATCATCCCATTCCATCCTTATTCCATTCTTTCAATAGGCCGACCTTTAGCTAGGGTTTGTTCTTCAACATGCATCAATTTCTTTTGTTATAGATTCTGAAATTACATCCTTTTTTATCCCTATTTTCCAATCTTTCCATTTAATCTTTTTGAAATTGAAAGTGCAAGAACCCTAGGTCATTCCATTTAAGGTTTCCTTCTCATCTTGCTTTAAAATCTCAAAATAACAAGTAGGAGAGTGAGGTTACTCTTACCACATGATTTTTAAACAAGATTTGGGGAAGGTTTTGGTGGCTTTCCTCCCCTCCCTCTTGGTTTTTCTCTCTTTCCTCTACTATTCCAGTCAGCCCTCTATCTCTTTCCTCTACTGTTCCAGTCGGCCCTCTATCCCTTTCCTCTTTTCATGTTTTCAGTTCTCTTTCTAGTCTTTAACTCTCTTCTCACTCAAGTAATCAAGGGGGGTGACATGCAAGGGTGGTTTGGATGAGAGTTTCTTTGCAAGAGAGGGGCTACTGCAGCTAAGGTTGTTGTTGGTTTTGAGGGAGAGGAAAAGTAATCTTTTTTTCCTCTCTATGAATTTATACCCCTTCTTCAATGTGGCGGGTTGTGTTTGGATGCTAGATGTTCTTATCTTAGCACCCCTTTTTGGTTATCCTTGGACTGGTTCTTTCATGTTTTCCTTTTAGTATTGGCCGGTCTACCTCTCTCTCTCTCTCTCTCTCTCTCTCTTTTATCAAGGTTTTACATTCTCCCCTTCTAAAATGAATTTCGTCCTTGAAATTAAAAATCAGTATTTCAGACCTATTTTTCAAACAATTCGGGATACTTCATCCTCATTTCATATTCCCTCTCCCAAGTTTCTTCTTTGATTTGTGAGCTCTACCATAAGATCCTAACGATGGGGATCCTCTTATTCTGCAATTCTTTCTCTCCCCAATCTAGAATGTAACACCCATGTAAAACCTGATAAAATTTTAGTCTTTGACCGATCCATACTAGGAAGAATTGAGGGGTATAGACCAATCAACTTTGAAGAAAATCTGGATGAGGAGGGCCGGCCTATCTTAGGGGAGAATTAGAATAGTAACCAGCCCCAAAATAACCCAAAAGAGAGATAAGAACAGCCTTAACCAGCACCCAAACACCCTCACCTCATTTAAAAGGGGTATAAATGCAAGTGAGAGAAAGAAGGTGACCCTTCCTCTCCCCAAGACCCAAATGCAGCTTTGCTGGAACAACCCCTCTTTCCCAAAGAAAGAGCTGAAACCGACCAATTGCATGCTTGTCCCCTTAGGTGCTGAGTGAAAAGAGAGCTAGAGAGCAAGAGTAGTGGCCAAAAACATAGAGGAAAAAAGAGCCTAAACCTTTTCCTAGAACCGGCAGCAACCATTACTCAAGGAGAAAACCGGACCCAACCAGCCTACATGCCACCTTCCTTGAGTGTGGAGTAAGAAGTGAGTTAGGAGAAGGAGAGAAAACTAAAACATAAATGAAAGAGGAGCCTAGAGGGCTAGCTGGACAACAAGAAAGGGAAGGAAGAAACTATACAAAAGAAGAAGAACAAACCACCTAACCTTACCCTAGGACTGCCCAAAATCATGAGGTAAGAGAAGAACATCACCTCTTTGTTTATTCTTTGAAACTTCTAGATAGAAAAAGGGAAGAAAACCTCAAGAGAATGGTTAGGGTTCTTGCACTTATGACTTAAGAGGATTAGAGGGAAAGATTAAGGTGAATGGAGGGCTGAATGATGAACATAACTCCAAAACATTTAACAAGGGAGATGAACAATTTTGAATGCACAAACCTAGAAAGAGGGACGACAATAGTGAGAGCTGGATAAAATATGAATTTAAGTGAAAAAAATGCATGAATGATGATCTTGTTAGACTTCTAGGGACACACTTGAACCAAAAACAAAATCATACTTGTGTTAATGATGTAATTTCTGCATATTTGATTGATGAAGTTATATGGAAATGTGTTGAAATGATGTTAAGTGCAAATTTGTGTTGTTAGTAAACCTTTAAAAGCATGCTGCAGCAGAAACATGAATTACACTATATAATGCTTTGGCCTTGTTAATATGATGAATAGACATGTATAGTTGTGAATAAAAAGAATAGATATGTGTTTGAGAATGGTGATTGTGAGTATGCTTGTGATAAAATATGATGAATTGCATGTACAAATTATGGAGTAATCAGCAACAATGTTGCGGCCAAGAGGGGAGGAAATAAACCATGAAGAAACTATGCATGATGAACACACTTAGAATGACATGAGAGGAATTGGAAAGAGAACCCTTATGTGTTGTATAATTGTATTACTTGTGTAGGTGCATTACTATGATACAATTGAGACTATAGAAATGTATGATTGTAACAATGCTAGATGTCGATTTTGAAAATGATGAATTGGGAGAAACCTTGGCAAATGTACATTTGGATTTGGAGATGTTGCTTTTGTGTTACTTGATAATGTATAATGAATGGAGTGTGATTGGTAGCATTCTATATCTGATTGGGTTGGAACATGTGTAGGGGGAAAAGGCGTAGCGTAAACCTTACGTGTAGTCTAGAGGGAAGGCAAAACCAAAAATGACTCACCTTGTCGCTAACAATTTCTAAATCGGCAGTGATGTAGTTTGCATTGATGATTTCTAAGTCGGCAACGACTCAGTTTTCATCAACGATTTCTGTTTCAGTAGTAGCCTATGTGTGCTAACAATTTCAGCATCGGGCATAGAACTGGGTTACATTGATGTTTTCTAGGTCGGTAACAACTCAGTTTTCATCAACGATTCCTATGTTAACAACAAACTAAGTACATTGATGATTTCTTATGACAAACATAAGACTGGATTGCATTAATGATTTCTGATTCGATAACGACTCAGTTTTCGCTGATGAATTCTATGTCATCAGTGAATCAGTTTTTCGCTGTCGAATACTATATCACCAACGAACCAGTTTTCGCTGATGGATTCTGTGTCACCAACGAACTAGTCTTCGTTAATGATTTTCTGTGGTAGACTTCCATACCAGAATCAATTTAATGTTTGTAACGAATGCATTGTATGATTGTATATTGTGTGGAACACTAGAATATGAACATGTGTATTTTTGAAATATGTATGATGATGAATCATGTGATTGCCAAATGTAAATGTGCTAATTTATGATCATTTGATGTATCAGGTGGTGTGACCGGAATGCTTGTATGAATATTAAGAAGGATCTACTATTGTGATACAGTGAGTGTTAAACTGTTATGGAATGCTTGTACGAGTTTTACGAAGGATCTAATGTTGTGATATAGTGAATGTTAAACTATTATGGAATGCTTGTATGAGTTTTACAAATGATCTATTATTATGATATAGTTAATGTTAAACTATTATGGAATGCGGTACGAGCATTACGAAGGATCTAGGATTGTGTTATAATGAACGTTAAACTATTATGGAATGTTTGAACGAGTATTACAATTAGTTTCGGTTAATGGCATCCGAGGGGGATGACCGAGTTATGTTTGATGATTAGCTTTGGCTAATGGCATCCGAGATGGATGGTCGGGTTGCGTTTGATGATTAGCTTTGGCTAATGGCATCTTAGAGGGATGACCGGGTTGCGTTGATGATTAGCTTCAGCTAATGGCATCCTAGAGGGATGTCCAAGTTGTGTTTGATGATTGCGGTTAATGGCATCTGAGATGGATGACCGGGTTGCATTTAATGATTAGCTTCGGCTAATGACATCCCAGAGGGATGGCCGGTTGCGTTGATGATTAGCTTTGGCTAATGGCATCCTAGAAATACGACCGAGATGGACATTTCGATTATCTTTGTCTAAAGGCATCCTAAAGTGATGATCAAGTTGAGTGGAAGGATTAGTTTCGATTAATGGCATCTGAGATGGATGGCCGGGTTTGAATATTGTAATTAGCCTCGGTAATAGATGAAATCATAAGGGCGGTATTACGTAAGGAGAAATGAGAGAATTATACTCTTTTAGGCCATGAATGAAAAGTAACATTAATGCTCCTTTAGTTATCTATTGCTAAGTTTTAAATTATTTATAATACTTGAAATTATCTTGTGCTGTAATAGGGATGTCACACCAACAAGGTGTGTGAAGAAATCCGTTCTACGACTCACACATTTTGAAAAGAACTATATATTTGTATGTTTTAGGTGTTATGTATTATTCACAGAATGATTGTACTAGTTATGTAGTTGCCATTCAGCACTTATGAAATGACTTGTATCGATAATTGTAATGGAACACAAATGTGAATGTATGAACGAGTAAACATGATGTTATGAATGTATGTATGTGGTATTCTCTTTTATGAGAATATTGTATTGTGAAATCACATGAGTATTGCACTATACTAAGAGATGAATTCTGATATGATGAACCTTGAATACCGTTGTGAGAGTCATTAGTAATGTGATGGCGCATATATATATATTATGTTCACCAATATTAGCTATGAAAAACTGGGCGATTACATAGAATCTTTATGGGTTTCACTTCGAAAGTTAAGTCTTCCTTGACCTCTACTAGAATCTGGGGTAGTGCTCGTGTAGGGTCTACGTCCACCTTTCGTAACAAGGAGATGTGTAATACATTATAAACTTTGGCCAACTATGGGGGCAAGTCTACTTCATAAGCTACGAGTCCAATGCGTCTCAGGATTTCAAAGGGCCCAATGAATCTAGGAGTTAGCTTTCCTTTCAATCTGAATCTCAACATATTCTTTCATGAGGCTACCTTTAGAAATACTTTGTCTCCTATGTTAAACTCGAGGGGTCTCCTTGTAACGACCTAAGTTTTTCATGTAACTTTCATATTTCTAATCATCGTGTCTGAGTATAATGGGGTAATTGTTTTTTTGTGCAATCTGTCTAACAATACATCATATTATTGATTCTTTGGTTTACCAAATTTATAATAGAGTTTCCCCTATAACTTATACATTTTCTCAGTTCTTTTCTTATCCTCTTGGGCAACACAATATCAAATAACTCTATTACATACACGCAGTAGCCTTCGACCACCCACCAATTCAATTGTTTCCCCATTTGATTTTTTCACATCGCTTCTCAGTTCTCACAATTCATCTTATATTCTTTTCATTTTCCATTTTCCATTTACTTAGACATATGTGTGATGGATGCACACACACACACACACACACAACAAAAGAGATGCAATAACCAAATGCTAGAAATACAATCATATCATTTAGTACATTTCAAGGTGAAGTTATTAACACAATTTTAAGTATTCATATTACATAAAAATAAGTACCTAACAAAATTATAAATAGTGAAATGACACAATCAGTGCTGATCCACTTCGTGACATAGACCTGCAACATATATAGCATTATAAGAGTTATTAGTCATAAAGAAGACTTATGCTCATGATTTTTTTCATGAGGGAAAGAAATCATTGTCTATTAACACTTTTAACAATCTTGCTCAAAACATTCAACTCAAGTTTAATAATACCTCACTTCATATGACAATACTCGTGCTCATCATTGCAACTAAAATAACATTACAAATTACATCTAGCCATAAAATATATGCACGTGGTTTTTCATAAAGAAGGAGAACAATATATTTATCCAGAATTCTTTTAGCATCGATTACATCATATACATATTGAATTACACACTAGCTGCTATGACGTCTAAGTTCATATTTGTGACTTTCAACATTGCCTTTACGATGAATTACGTAATAAGGTTGCCGACTATACATCACCACGTAGCCACTCATTTTCTTAATTTTTGATTCCCCAATCAATAATTAATATTTTTTTTTATCAAAATGTAAGAATATATTATAGATCAAAAGTAACTATATTGTAAACACAACAAAAACAGAGAAAATATATACAAATACGAACAACAAAGGGACAAGCTCCCTAGGAAACAAATAGGAAAACAACTAGAAAACACTACATTAGCCCTAATAAATAAAATAACAAAGCCAAGGAACGACCAAAACAAAATAAAACACTACTAGCCAAAATAGCATCAGCCTTGCAGCTCATCCATGCAAAGACGTATAATTCAGCTCATAAATGCAGAGACAGAAACAACCAGCCAACAGAAGCAGCCCATCGGCTCATCAGCCATAAATAGTAGCGACACGCCATCTCATCCATACACATACGTAGAATCCTTGCAGAAACCATGCACATCCAAGCCAAAACAGAAACCAAAGCGGGGCAATTCAGCTAGCAACACTATAGGCTAGGGGATTCTTTTCATGGAAATACAAGATTGTGTAAAACAAGATCTAGAATTTCCTGTAGATTATCTCAATTGATTTAGCAGTGTTAGTGAAGATTCGTATGTTTATTTCTTCCCAAATCAGATACACTATAATAACAAGAGAGATTCTTCTCATTCTCGGCTACAACCCTTTTTTGTTGTTGCTAAGAACCCGAATAGCTCTATTTAAGGTAGGCATGCTACTATGAAGCTTGAGCCAGTATCTAGCCTTACCCCAAAGAGAAGACGACCATGAACAACTAAAGAAGAGATGCACATGAGATTCACTAGAATTCTGACAGAGAGGATATAGAGGATCAATGGAGATAAACTGGAGTATGTCCCTTATTCTCAACTTGCCTAACATTGCCAGCCAAAGGGAGAAGCTGTGTTTTGGAAGAGACCATTGCTCTCAAACCATACTAGCCCACTGAACATGATTGGCTTTGTATCTAAATAAATCATATGCATTGGCTGTAAAAGACCCCGATCCAGAGTGCCAGCTTGAGAGCATTTGTTGCACTGCAGAAATCCCTCTACATTGCTCGATCATTTTGTTGCGGAGAGAGAAGATTGATTTCCAAAGAGGAGAAGTTGTCTTCTTAACATCAAAGAACCATATAGAGATATGAGGAATGTAGTAGTGATCTACCCATCGAATCCAAAAGGAGTCAAACTTCAAATGAATGTTCCAGAGCTGCTTGGCAAAGAAACTATCATTTTTGGCTTTGATGTCAAGGACCGCCAGACCCCCTTTATTTTTTTGGTAAACACACCTGCTTCCAAGCAACAAGAGCATATTTACTTTTTAGCACATCTCTAGTCCATAGGAAATTTCGACACAGACTAGTAATCTTGCTAATCACCATTCCTAGGATTGGAAATATATTGATCCAAAACTGCATCATACCCTGCAGGACAGATTTAATCAACTCAAGCCGACCAGCATAGAAGAGATACTTCCCCATCTAACTCTTCATTTCCTTAGTTATTGATTTTCTTGGGTACAATCCTTGAAGTAACCACACGTATTAATCTTATGTTTACTCGTCACTATCACCGCTTAACATAATTTATTTGTAACATTACCATGTTTTTTATTTGCTAGGTATCACAACCATTTGTTACATTATCACCCCCATCAACATTTGCTTTGACTTAGTAGTACATCAAACGATATTATGTCCTAAGTTGCCAATCAACCCCCCTGCCATATATATTTTTAAGCATCATTTAATGGTCTTACACAATGGTTTCCATTAAACAAAAAAAAAAATAGTTTCAATGATTTCCATTATTTGGAAACAACAACACAATGGTCTCCATTCAAAACAAAGACAACCACATGAATTCTTTTTTCATTAGGGACAACTAGGAAGTAACTTTTTTTGCCCATGATTTAATTTAAAGGGCTTGTCAACTTAAATAGAAGCATAGGGAAAGGAGAACCTACATTATCATCTTATAATTAATGTAAACACAAAAAAGGGGGTAAAGCCAGAAACAACTCCACTGTCATTGCCGATTTCTGAATCAGTAGCGACACAATTTTCATTGACATTTTCTAGGTCAACGATGGCTGGGTGCATTGATGAATCCATGTGTTTTGTAAAACCTGACAAATCTTGTCTTTGGCCGAACCATACTAGGAAGAATTAAAGGGTGAAAACCAACCAAATTTGGAAATAAAAGAGAAAGTAAATCCTAAGAAAAACTTGAACAAAAGGCCGACTAACACTAAACAAAATTAAGGGGACCAAATCGGCTTACTCTAGAGAAGCCTTGGGAAGAGGGAAAAACCAGTTCTGGGATAACTTAATGAGGAACAAGGATAAGGTGGAACAACCCCCAAACACCCCCAACACACTTATAGGGGCTATAAATACAAAGAGAGAGAAAGGGTGACCCTTCCTCTTCCTAAAAGCAGCTGCATGTGCACAACTGCTCGTTTTTACTCCTTTTTCTTCTTCCCAAAGAGAGCTAAACCAAACTCCAGCTGCATGTGCCTTCCTTAGGCATGAGAGAGAAAGGAGGGAGAGCTTGAGAGGAGGCTGAACAGTAGAGGTCTAAAACTAGTGGGGAGAAACCAACAGAAGGAGGAAAAAGAATCAAGAGAAGAAGAAAGGGAAAACCGAGAGAAGAAGAAAAGAAATACTATCAAACTTTCCTCAACCTACTTAGATTCAAAAGGTATGGGTCATGTAACTTCCTTCATCTTGTTATTGGGATTTTAGAACCAAAAAAGAAGAAGAAGACTAATTAGTACTTAAAAGTGCATTTTTATCAAGATTTTATATCATCATTTTGCACTTGAAGTATCAATAACTCCTTAACTAAAGCATGTTTTATAATAACAAGTATGATACTATAAGATACCTTTAATTTGTGGTAAATGTTCATCTTAAATGCAAGCCTATCACATAAATCAAAGGATTGATTGATAAGTTTAATTACTGAAATTAAGAAGACAAAGAGAGGGGCAAACTTAGAAAAGAGATGTTGGTTCAGTCCAAACTGGAACACTATTCAGTTATTGGATCATACCTAGAGTTGTAGAACTTGGATTTAGGTTTGGTCTATATGGAAGGAAAGCTAAAACATAGGCCTAAAACTTTCATGAAGAGTTCAAGATTCAAAAAGGCTGTTTTCAAGTTCAAATTGTAGCAACAACGGAGAAGTCGGAATATGTCCTGCAGCCTAGACACTATTTAGTGTTCAACCCATATCTTGAGTTCTAGAAGTCCAAATGCACCGATTCTTTTTTTTTTTTTGAAAATCTGAGACAATTTCCTAGAACTTTCATGAAGACTATCTGTTGAAATTCTGACGTTAGCAATGATGTTTTGTTCATACAAGAAGATAAGGATTGTCACCAAGTCAAGATGTGGCCACCCACTCAACAATTAGTCATCAAATCAATAGTTCCAAATTTTGGCCTATAAAGGAGGCATCTACCATGCATTTAGGCATCTTGGTTTTCAGATCAAGATCATGTTCTTCTCTCTCTCTTTATATTTTTATAATGCTTAAATTTTATTTATATTAATCTCTTGT
>Ga0307515_10008933_pt1 | contig 19467 bp, 14 predicted proteins | sample 17_EM_MG_FD_194513 | JGI IMG/M metagenome (GOLD analysis project Ga0307515, IMG submission 194513) | Populus trichocarpa ectomycorrhiza microbial communities from riparian zone in the Pacific Northwest, United States - 17_EM | ecosystem: Host-associated > Plants > Roots > Unclassified | place...
CCCCCCCCCTTATGAAACAAATTTTCAAGTTCTAACTCATTTCGATACTTAATATTTCTCAACTAGAAAATGCCATGTAGATACATGAAAGACGTTAGATAAGGTATGATCCTATATGCGATATGGATAATCCCTACGCCGCCTGAAAATGCTTCAAACTCCAAAGGTTAAGAATATTAGTTCCATAACCATGCAATGCAGACACTCATACTATTTAAAAAATACTAATATGAAAAGAAAAGAGATACCAGTCCTCCGCTCTCGGAATCGGGGGGGGGTTCGGTTTAGCTCTGCAGCCAGTTTGCCCACTGACACTCACAACCTCCAGTACCGCCATCAATCCCGCCTGGTCCACCATCCGCTGGCGAAACTGTGACATTGCTGAACGGACCCTCCGTTGGGTTTACAAGGACGCCGCCGAACGAGCGATCTTCAAGCACGAATCCCTTGTTCGAGTCAATGATCTTGCCATTCGTATCCATGCCGTAGCAGTAAATCATCTTGTCTTTCTCCGACCCTCCATGTCTGTCGAGCGTGATCGTGACAGGGTAAGGGAAGGAGCCCGGACGGGTAAAGTCATTGGCCGACGAATTGCCTGTGGCAGTAGGTGAAGGGGTGGAAGAGCTAGTGGGCGTAGCTCCTTGCAACAGTGGTTTGGATTTGCCCGCATTCGTCCAGATTTGCACAAGGAAGCGTGTCTGTGCCCACGTGCAACGTAGCGTTGCGCTGTCGAAGGAAGAACCGCCGTTTGTATCAGCTGGTACGCCACCAAAAGAGCTGTTAGTCGGTTCGATGGATTTTAGGAAAATGGAACGATCGAAATAGGTGTAGAAACCGTAGTGCTCGGTCGGTAGCCCACGATTGTACAGCCGGAGAGGTTGCGAACTGGGAAGCGGAAGGAGTGTAGCTGCAGCAGCGGTGCCATCGCTGTTGACGGCTGGCGCGGGAATGAGCGACGTAATGTTTTGAAAAGGATTGGTAGAGCGTTTAGCTAGTCTAGCAGAAATCACTTTGGTAGGATCGATGAGGGAAATGTAAAAGGGCGTTTGCTCGCCTTCGAAAGGTGGTGAATTCCCATCGGTAGTGTTTCCAAGGAATTTCTGGTCGTCGAGACTGGGTATGGCGGGAGAGGGATTTGGGAGTTGACCGCGGATCCTGAGGAGATGAGAGCGAATGAAGCTGCCTGCGGATACAGGATTCGATACTCTGTCTAGGTCTCTTCTACGGTGTGCAGTTTGGGTCATTGATGAATTTGCCACGCTTCCATTGACAAAACTGATCTCAAGCCTCATATTAGGCTGGTCCGGTTTACTTGGCGCGTTGGATGCTTGCTCTTCTTTCGGCAAAGCACAGCTCCATATGGTAGCAGGTGAAACACATCCACTGTTCTCCACAACAGCTTCTGGCTGTGCAACTGTAGAGATCCCGGTAGGAATTGGAGGGTACCCCGTTAAGTTGAGCCACTGAGACGGCTGGATAGGTGAGGCTTTGTGCTTCCTTGTGAGTGTCACGGACAATGCCACAATTAGTGCAACGAGGGCGAGAATGATGATACAGCAGCAACCCCAACAACACATCCTTCTCTTATGTCTTTTGCGTTCCTGTTGTTTCTTTCGGCTAAGACGGTTCGTGCGGCGTTCCTTATTCTGTTCCTCATGAGAAGGGGGGAAAGGACCTAAAGGCACGCTGCCTTGAGCGGTATCTTCAACTAGAATCGGATCTCGGTGCGATACCTGGGGTGCATACCGTGAGTATGCAGGAGGAGGGATAGGAGGAGAATGTTGTCTTGGGGGTTGGCGCTCAGCAACATTAGTCGTAGGAGCAGAACTAGTCCCAGTGAACGGAATCGCATTGGTTTCGTGCGAGTCGGCCGTTTGCCTCCGATTTTCATCGATTTCGTGCGCGCCACTCGTTCGCATTTGATGATCTTCAACCTCTGGGATATCAGACATCGGTCTTTGCCGCTCTTGGACTTCACGAGGTACCAAAATTGTCCCAATAGAAGCAACTCCTAGTACAGGTGTGGATGTACCGACCGAAGTGGGTGACCTCATATCATGGTCGCTTGGTGAAGAAATGCTCGCTGAACCCGATAGCCGTCTGTCTTGCCGGTAAGACTCTGTGTTCTCGGACGGTGAGTGATCGTAAAAATCGTTTGACTGGATAATGGTGCGGGATGGCTGGGGATCTGCTCCTAATACGATAGGAACTTCTCGGTCTCCGGTACTAATGGTGGTTAGGAGAGAATTGTGGTCCCTATGAGGGAATAGAGCTGAAGTTGGCGAGGAATGTTGAAATGGTGAAGTTCGGAAACTGTGAAAGGAATCGGCTCCGTTGACTGACGGACTCTTCTCTGTCGCAGACCGTATGTAGTTAGAATGTGTTGGTATCGACTCTGGACTAAACGCAGCCCTGTGAGGTAAGTTCGGTACAGCTGTCCATATCGAGTTGGATCGTGACAGTTCGAAAGGAGTAGTAATAACGTTCCACCAACCGCGCGATAGACGAGACATGGATGGAGATGATGTGGTATCTATCTTTAGGCCAGATGAAGTATTGATACTCTTATCATGCGGCGCTAACGGCGTTTGATCTTCTTCAAAGAGCGTAGAAGATGACATAATCCTATCCTTTCGCTTTGTGTCCTCGTCCTCCTCGAAAGCCGTCATCGTAGAATCCCTTGTGTCATTGCGAGAGTGCGTCAATTTGGGTTTTGGCGTTGTTTCTGCCGCACTCTCATCCTCCAGAATAGCTCGGTTCTCTGTTGCGCTAACCTTCCCGCCCTGATTAGATCCGAGCACATTTGACGGTAGTGCAGGCACTGGGGGTATGTCCTGATTGTGGGAATGACCAGCAGGATAAATTGTTGCCTGAGAATAGATGCTTGATGCTGATATCGGTCTGTAATTGACTTCACTGTCCGGTGACCATACTGATTTTACCATTGCCGGCGTAATTATGATACTCGGGGTTACCAAGGTAGTGTCACTTTCTGACCGTTCTCGAGTCGTTCTATAGGAGTCGTGTTCTGATAAAGTGTCGGATGGTATCGAAATTCCTATGGTTATTGGCCTATCCGAAGGGGATACATCAATGGACAGATATTTTTTTGGCATCAATGGTCCCGGCGTCAGCTCAGAACCGGCATGTCCTGTATGGTCAGCCAGCGTAGGGGTTATCGCGTTCATATCCGCAACAACTGGTTTCTGTGTCGCCGTAGAGGGAAGGCCTGTCCCTTGGGCGGTTTCCTGGAGTCTCATTGTCTTGGATTTGAATTGAAATTCATTCCTAGCCAAGCTTTCTGTTTGATGAGATTGGTCATTCTGTCTGACATCTTGCGGTTCGAAAGTCTCATCCCTACTTTTGCTAGCTCCCTTTCCGAAAAGCCGCCAACCAGTCTTTTTTGGCGTGTTACCGCCTTCTAAACTTGCAAGGTCAGATATACTGATGAACCCAACTATGCTACTTCGTTTTGTAGTACTATTAGATGGTGATTTGTATGGGAGCATTTGGCGCGGGGCATTGCGTTGATGCCTTGTAAAACTAGTATCGACTTTTATTTGAGGTCGTCCTGATATCCCGTGCTTCGGTTTCTTCCAAGATTTTCGTCGTAAACTTTGAATGGATGATCTCGAACTCTGTTTGGCCATTGCCCTCCTAGCTGCTACGCGAGGAGCATCCGAGTGCCAATTATCCCTCTCTTTAACATCTCCTGGAAATATGAATGGCATGTCGAGGTCAACGGGCGCTTGCTGACTTTTCGCTTCTGGGTATGCAGGTGGTGGGTGATCCGGAGCTTCACGATCTGTTTCGGCGAAATCTGCAGCGCCCGGAAATCTTGTGATTCGAGTAGTTGATCTCCGCAATTGCTTTGGTGGTGAGTTAATAGGCGCTGGTCCGAAAGGGCCCGACGCGGGAATTGCATTCATTTCTCATGTAGTATGAAGCGCCAATAGTGGCAACGGTAGAAGCAGGATGTGGGGTCGTGAGTTGGTGTTCGAAATGTGAGAAATGTGAGAAACGTGAGGGTCGTGGGAAAGATTATTTTGGGGTTATTCATGAGTAGGGTATTATCATGGTGGAGAGACTTTGAAGGTCTCTTGCGGCTGGCACTGAGATGAAACAAAGAGTGTTTGCGATGCCTCTATTGTTCTATTGTTGGTCGGGGCGAATCCTCAACAATTAGGCTCAATAAAGACGTGAAAGACAACAATGGCAAACTTTTAACAGGTAAGAATAAAGACATTGAATTTGAAAAGATGAGCTATATGCAGCGAGAGAGAGAAGGTAGACGGGGACGAAGGGGGAGGAATGTCGAGCGCGTGAACACGCGACCCAGTTCTTTGCGCCCAGGTAGCCATGTCAGCCATACTGAATCCTCCATAGTTCTGTCCGCTGAGCCTCAAATAAACGGCATCCTATTTGTCGCCAGGCCGTCCACGTCGCCAGTGGATGGATGGATTGGAATGGACGGTTGATGAGTCAAAGCGATGATTGGATATGGTAGCTCTTCAACGACCGGACCTGCGACCCTAGCGAGCGCCCGCACGAAGTCTTGGGACTCATAACCGCCAGGCATTCGCTAGGTACGGACATGGTGGTGAAGGCACTTACGAAACGGCTGTCGGAAGTTTACTGTATCACTCGGGTTTTGCTGGCGGCGCGAATTGCTGTTTCGTTGGTGCAGAAAAGAAAGGCCAGTGAGAAGTGAGAAGGAAGTTGCGAGTGAGGCCAAGGCATAAATTTCCTTCGGCTCGGCCCTCTCCCTCACGAGATCCAGCCTCTGAATGGCTACGGAAAGCGTCGTCTAGTCTCCCACCGCTTCGTGCTGCGAGCCTGTCTCCGCTGCTTGCTACTGTTGATTCAGCCTTAGTCATGAATGTTATCAAAAGCATCCGACGATTCAGTCGCGCCGTTGCTTTATTATTGAAGGGATTGTTCGCCATGGGCGAGGAATTTCCCATCTACAGGCGTCCAGAAATGCTGCAGCAATAAATATGCTTGTGTGTGTGCCTAGAGAAAGTCCCATGACTTGACTACAGTTGCACTCGCCTTGCAGTTGAAGAATCACGTTCCACAACATAGTATATACATAACATGTTAAGCGAAGGATGCAGCACCTTCAATTCCACGGCTTTGATGGACCCTCGCAAAGAGCAGTCCAGGAGTATATGGCATCAGCACGCCTTTTGGAAAATGCGCACCTAGCCTTTTATCGTTTTCGTAGCTGGCGAGGGTGACTCGTGCCATGAGCTTGTTTTGGAGCCGCATGCATCTCAATAGACGCCCTTATGTGTGTCTCGGTCGCACGACGGAGCGTGCGTGCATGTATTTGATAGAAGCGACTACTCACTTCGTGTTAATGCCGAAGCCCATACAGTGGCGTTAATTTTGTTAAAGCCACTTTTGCTTCGCCATGGATCGATTGACAGCTGCTGGTACTGTGCTGTAAGGTGCCGTTGTCCAGAGACTCAACAAGCGGCAAGCTGGAGGACATGAGGAAAAGACTTTTCTTCCAACTTCGCCAGCTGCGCAAAAAGCTAGACTGTGGCTCTCCTTAAACAACGCCGGCACACACCTAGCGACCCCCTGGCGTCCGGGGCCGTCTTCTCTCCCACAAATTATTTCCCGGCAGAACTGCCAAGCCCACCAAGACGACGGCGGAGATAGAGGTGGTCCTTCTGGCTTCCCCTTTGTAAATGTTCAAAACCTGTACACCTAGCTCTTGTGTTGTCTTACCCGTCCGTGGACGCACATGCAAGCTGGCAACATCTGCACGCGGTCGGCAGCTGCAAAATTAACGTTTTACCATACCCCCCACGTTCGCTGCCCCCAAAAAGGGACACCTAAATCCATCAGATCAGGACCCCAGTTAATCGACTCCAATTTGCGAACATCTGTCTTTATACCATTCTTTGCGCCTCAGCGCTTTACTGCTACTTCCACCTTGCTTCCTTCGTTTCACACGCTGCCCAGGTCAGTCGTCCGCCTCTCCTTGCACACTGCTTCAGAGCTCGTATCTCTAACAGCTTGGCTACAGCCTATCTATGCTTTTAGCTACAAGCCAAGCCTTACATACAGGTGACTTTTCCGTTCGGCAACCCCATCCCTCGACTTAATACTTGGCAATCTCACTCATCCTGGCTGCTACACCTTCAACCGCCACCGCTGCTCACCGCAGGAGGCGTTCCTCTACCGGGAGGCCGCCACCGATTTTAAATATTCAAGAAAGTTCTCCAGTACGGGACAGATTTGGGACAACATCTGGTCTTGCGGCGGGCAGCCTTAATGAGCCATTGCCTGCGATTCCTGGCACACCTACCGATTCCGCCATGACCTCGAGATCTCCGTCGCCTCACCGTGCCGGTGGCTGGTCGAGCCCTGGGTTGAATACACCATACAATACGAGTGGGCGATCCAGCCCAATGAGAGGGTATGCCAACGGCGGGCCGAACAACGTTACATGGGCTTCTGCTCAAGCACGGAGTGCAGAGGTCAAGGGATATCCTGCATTCTCGACGCGGAATCAAAATTTCTTCGGGAGGCATTTTCGAAAATTTTCGGCTAGTTTACCGTTCAGTTATGCTGAAAAGGAGAAGTTTGGTCGAGGTCAATGGCCACGGTACCAAAACAGCCGGCTGGGCCGTCTTTTGACATCGATTGGGAGGACAGTATGGCGCTTAAGGTTGCGATTTGGAATTTTATTCGTGTTCCTACTTAGCGTTCTTCTCTTCTACGTAACCCGTAAGTATGCCACGCTGGGTTCATGACAGCTCGCCATCTAACAACACTAGCATTGCATCGACTATACCGAGGGGCCTCTTTTCTTGGCGGAGGAAGTAAGTTCGTCATCATATTGGCGGCAAATCAAGGAGGAGGTGTCATGGAATGGAAAGGTCCCAGGGAGTGGGCAATTGAGAGGGATAGCGTGAAAAACAAGAAAAAGTACGCTAGAAAATGGGGCTACGAGCTTGAAATTGTGGATATGAGTACGAAAAAACGTTACGCGCACGAATGGAGGGAAAGCTGGGAAAAGGTGGATACCATTCGCAACGCCATGCGCAAGTATCCTCACGCCGAATGGTTCGTATTAGGCAAAATTTCCCTATAACAAGTGCTGACATATTATAGGTTTTGGTGGCTAGACCTCAACACCTTCATAATGGAGCCTTCATATTCCCTCCAATCTCACATCTTCAAGAACCTTAAACAAAACACCTATCGAGACATCAACGTCTACAACCCCCTGAACATCAGCCATCCTCTTACCGCGGAATACCTTGACCCGGAAACTCTTTCTCCTGTCGGTGATGGAAAGCCAGATTCTATCAATCTGATTGTTCCTCAAGATTGCGGCGGGTTCAACCTTGGTTCCTTCTTTGTGAGGAGAAGCGTTTGGGCCGACCGATTGTTAGACGTATGGTGGGATCCAGTTGGCTATGAGCAAAAGCATATGGAATGGGAACATAAGGAGCAAGATGCGTTGGAGTATATGTATGCGAATCAACCATGGGTTAGACCCCACGTTGCATTTATTCATCAGCGGAGAGTAAACAGCTTCCCTCCAGGGGCTTGCGGGGAGAAAGGTGATGATCCTAGAATTCATTACAGAGAGAAAGATCGAGATTTCCTTGTCAACATGGCAGGATGCGAGTGGGGACGCGACTGCTGGGGAGAGATGTACAGCTACCGCCAACTGAGCAACCGCCTCAATCGAAATCCGTGGGAGAAGTTCAAAGACTGGATCAGTGATTCTGTGAAGGGCATGAGAGAAGGGAAGAAGAAAGAGAAAAAGAAGCAGAAGCAGTAATCGCAGAGGATCTTCCACTGTTTTGCCGCATTTTGAGACGACGACATCATGCAACGTCGATTTCTTCCCGATTTTTATATCCGGCCATCACACGAGCCGCAATGACCTTCGAACAGTTCTAGTACTTCTTTTATTTGTCGCCTCAGATTTTACAGGCCCCTGTTTTCATCTTTCATCTCCTTTAGACCGATCAGCAGGATTTGTTAATTACCTTCTTTGTATCATATTCCATGTGATTACGTCTGCATCACTGGAGCGGGGTTTCTACTCGAGAATGTTGGGACTCATGATGTGGCTAGGCGGGGCCTGTGCCTCTTGGCACAGGTTTATGGCTGAAGACTGCTGTATTGCGTCTTGCCGCTGGCATAAAATTAGGTTGGCTGAAAACGCTTGCGTGCATCGGCGTGTTCGTCGAATGGCTCGGGCAGGTTGTTAGTGAAAAGTCGGCTCTGGAAGCAATATGGAGACTTCATTCACAGAGTTTTTCGTGTCTCTGCTGACATGTGAGTGAAAAGTGCCAAAGCTAAGAGTTCAACCATCCTCCCAACTCAACGCCAAAACCGGCGGCTACTACCGTTACCACCTCCTGCCTCAACAATTGGTTGTACTAATACCTGACCTAAGTGTCAAATAACCGCGCACGCTCTTGGGTCTTGACAATGCTGCAAAGTATGGGATTCGGTACAGCAAAATTTTGCCATTAGGTTTTACCGTCTTCGAACCAGACCTCCCACAATTTTTTTTGACGGGATGTGGCAGTTTACGTGATTTTACCTCTTTTAATGATTCGACAGATTTCTATTCTCCTGCGATGACACCCACCGGACTCTTGGAAATATGAATCGTGTCACACATCAACCACGACCAGACAATTCCCAACGAGATACCTCGTTAGAGCGGAAATCCTGATCAAAACTCCCCCGGATACCGCACGCTTTTCGATCGTCTTCATTTTGGAGCTCTTCAAAGCCACCCTAGTCTGCGGGTGCAGCGGCGAACGAGTCAATATAAATTTAATCCCCCACAACTTGAAATTGCACCCTCCAAGAAGCTTGATGGACAAAAAGCTGCCAAAGATGTAACCATTTGAAGAAGAAAATAACGGCCTCTTGAGTAATAGCCTCTTAGCTGGATTTCGTCTGTTTGATAGCCACACATATTCTTTGGTCTTAAATAGGGTTTCACTTAGGATTAAGCAGAGGTCATCGGGTGGCATAGATGGAAGCGGGCTCAAGTGTCCAAATTCGGCAAGCACAGGTAAATCAGGTGATGGCGTGGTGGGGTGAGATGTTTGAAGCACATCCAAGAGGGTAACACGTACGGGGCAGACGCCCTCCCTGCTAGTATTGTTCTTGCCGAAATATCGTGAACTCGCGCCGGAGTAAAGCCGGTCATCGCGCACCACCCAATTTCACATAGAAATCGATGCCATTGATTATTTTTGCTTGCCCACACCTTCCACCCCTAATAATTACGGCGTAAAATTATACTTTGGTCTAGCTGCATTAAGCCAATTATATAGAATTGCTGGTGTTAACCATAGAGCCACCTATATATGTATTTGGTCGCGCCAATAAGGGCCAAAATTGCAAGCGTGTATTATCTACTACCTCGCCAACGCAGGCTTCTAAAAGGACTTTAAAGCGTTGTTTAAAGCTTATTTTAAAGAAGGCTTTAAATTGTTAAGCAAAGCGTCATACGGAACCACCGCAGCAACTACTATTACTAATATTTGTAGAGTCTTCGCTACTATGGCCAGAGCAGCTAGATAAGAAGGAGGAGGAGGAGGAGGAGCTGGAGGAAGAGCTAGATAAGGAGGAGGAGGAAGAGGAGGAGAAAAAGGAGCTAAAGGAGCAGCCGGAGGAGCTAGAGAAGTAGCCGGAGGATAAGCTAGAGGAGGAGCCGGAGGAGCTTCCTATTAGCTTTATAAGTTGGTGGAAGGCAGTATATAGGAAAGAGGTCTTACCTAGTACGGTATCTTTAAAATATAATACTACTAACCTCTTCTACTACCTAATTAAGCGCTAGCAAGATAGTATTATTACTAAGTGCCTACTATAGATCTTTATTGTTAATCGCCTTAAAGTAGCTGCCTCCTATAAAAAGCAATTAAAGACTAATTACTTCCGCTATAAGATTGGTGATTATTATAATCTATATAAGGTAACTAAGCTACTTAAGGATCTTTATAAGCAGAATCCTACTAAGTTATTATACTTAAATTTTACCTTATATATAATTAAGGAGAAGCCCTAAGAGATACTAGCACCGTTATTAATACCTTCCTCTAGCTAAGCAGTGAGATCTAGTAAAAGAACTACCACCCAAATCTAAGAAGCCAATCTCCCTAATATTATTGCTATAGAGGAAGCTGCTGGTAATAGGATTCCGGCTCTAGCAAGTAGGTAGCCTTATATTAATAGCTACTATTCTAATAAAGGAGCTACCTGCTAGTAAAATAGACGTGGAAATAAAGCTAATTAAGTTAAGTACCACTATCCTATTAATACTTATATCCTTTAGAGGTGGAGTAGAGAGATCCAATTAGATATATTAATAGTTAAGGAGCCATCGCAAAATATAGTCTATTAGCTATTAGCTTAGAAGATAAGATGGTAGCTACTAAAGAGTTAAGAACTAACAGTAGTAGGAGGCTTACTATCTAAGCAAGTTAAGGACCTTATTTAGCTAATTACTATTTAGGAGTTAAACTTAATAAGGCGTCTAGATCAGCAACAGCATACTTAACCCCCGCCTCCCTCTGGTATTAAGCCGCCTACTCAGTTAAGCCCGGTACGGTCAGAAACAGATTATTATAAGATTCTCTTATAGTTCTTTAACTAGCTAATGGCTTAACTAAGCCATTCTAATAAGCGTTAAAGGCAGATTCTGGAGTTAATTAGGTATACGTTAGTAAAGAATAATTGAGATATTAATAGAATAAGATCTCTAAAAGATATAACAATTAAAATCTAAAAGGATTATAGCTTTTTAATTAGCACGCTACCATAGATAAGAGAGAAAATAGGAGAGTTTAAATAGCAGAGAGTAGTATACTATAAGTAGAGAGTAGATTATAGAGAGTCTCTATAAAGAGCCTTATTCTACTATATAGCCAGCCCTTTTAAAATAGCCTTTTGCGTAAACTCCGTAAGCTTAACTAATTATAAACTCTAGAAATCTATTAAAGCTCTTAAAGTTAACCACTAGTATATAGTTTTTTTTTATCTAAGCCTTTAGATCTTTAAAAGTTGCCTTAATTAGATTAAAATCTAGCGAATATAGTGGTAGGAATTTAAGAATAACACCCACCTAGTCGCAAAGCTCTTAAAGCCACTTTAACTTATAGATAGATACGTTATCCAGTATAATAATTAATTGCGGCCCTAGGTACAGTGTATAATTAGGTAGAACTTTATGCTCTATAAAAGCCTTAAAAAGCTCACTTATAAAAGCTCCTTAAAAGATAATATGGTCTATATAGCCTTTAAGCGTTAACACCGGTAAGATGCTCTATTATTTAGATCTTTTATACGGCGTTAATACCTTATAGTCTACACCAACTGGCGCCTAGCCTTATTTTCTATTACTAGTCCTCTTATTCGAAGCCGACTTATTAAGAAAGATAAGCTAGTTGGCAAGCCATTCTTTTTACCTACTTTACTACGTATAACAGAGCGATAAGCTTTACTGAGCGGCACGCTTAAAGACTACCTTTTAAAACCACCGAGCTGCCTTAAGAATATAGTAAATAGTAGTAATAGAGGCTTAGATATTGAATTTGTTAAAGAGGAAGTCTTATATCTTATTAAAATACGCAGTAGGCCTGTCTTCAAGGTACTTAAGCAGTTGCTATAAGTAGGCAGGAATGTTAATAAAAAACTTAATACCATGCCAAGAATACTAACCTACTTTTAATACTCCAAAAGAAGGCCTAGTCTACCTAGTTTTATACTAAGTGGCGCGTACGGTCGGCCCTAAAGGTCCCAGTTTAATTAAAGCTTGTAAACGGTTGTTTTTGACAGCCCTAAAGCGACCGCTATATTAGGTACGTACTCATTAAGATCTAAACGAAGCTTAATTTAGTTTATAACCTCAATTAGAAGACAACGGCCCATTATAACGGCGTATGCAAGCAAAAATAATCAATTGCATCGATTTCTATGTGAAATTGGGTGGTGCGCAATGACCGGCTTTACTCCGGCGCAAGTTCACAATATTTCGGCAAGAACAATATGCTAGCAGAATAATACGGCCCAACCATTTTGCAAGGGCTCGCTTATTTTGAAAACATATTAGTAGGGAGGGCGTCTGCCCCGTTCATAGTACCCCCCTGTAATATATAATATATAAATAAGATGGCTCTAATCGTTCACGCTGACTATCCTGAGGCACGTTCATGTTCGTACCTCATCGCCACGTTGTTGGATGGCTGTTCACTGCACGTGTACGTTTCATCCACCGCTGCCTGCAGTCCGCCGGTGACCATGTGTAGCGCCTTATTGACGAATCTTAGGCCTCAAGGCTGCCTCTGCCAGGATTCGCTCGTTGCCTGTCCTCCCCTTGCAGTTTTCTCGTAGCTCAACTTCCGGGGCTTGCGTTGAGTTGAAAGTGTGGGTTGGACTCTCAAGACGTCATTCCGCGCCAACCGTTGGGCCTGCGTCGTGTAGCGCCTGAGCGCCAGCTTCTGCCACAGGCGTCCAGTCGCCTGAAAGGCCAAACCGTATCTCCAATCCCCCGTGAGCCCTGGCCACTGCCACGCAAGGGACAGCTGACTTGACTTCGTCTTACACATCAGCGACCTTTTCCCTGATACCATCTCCAATCCCATCCTCAACTTTCTTTTCCTTCGCTCTGGGCGACTTCTGCAGTCCGCCCGACTTGGACATTGGCCAAGTCCGAAGCAGGAAACGAAGGACCGATTTCGGGACGCTAAACCATCAATCTAACTCCACCATCGAAACAGCTGTCCTCGCTTCAGTCATATACAATCCGACGACCAGTCGCCGACAGCTCTTAAAACACCACCCACTACCGCTGATGTTCTATTCTGTTTAGACTCCTTACATTCGCTATGCCGACCTCAGATTCGAACCAACCACGTCGATTTCGAGATGGTGGAAGAGGGCATGCGCAACGACCTGGTCATACACCGGGCTCTATTCGACCTTCTCTTCCGCATGGCCAGTCACGGAGGTCAGATGGTGAGTTACTGCCTGTGACCATACAAGGTCGCTACCCCGAAAGCATCAGCCTCTCCAAACTTGCTACAACATTTTCCATTATGCTCGGAGATAGTCCCGACTATAACGCTTACAACTTCTTCTTCACAGATTCCTGGATAGAAGTGGCATCTCAACCGTCCTCGTCTTCTCTATCGTCTGCTGGGGACGAAATAATTACTACCGGTCTGCGGGTTCAGCAGGATTCTAACGTTCGCCGACGCCGCCGCTCTCGAGGAACCACCCAGCAAATGGAAATTGGAAATCGGACGTCTAGTGCTGGAGGCAGCAGTCAGGACGAATATGAAGAGAGCGAGAGTGAATCTGATCGAGTGATGACATCCTCAAATGAGGGGCTGCACCCTGCCATTCAGCAACAGGAGTCTCGTCGGTCTACTCGACATGTATACTCAACTGCATCTTCGGACACCATGTCCGAAAAAGAGGGGGACTATGAGGAAGATGACGATGAAAACTCGACTGCCGTAAACTATCCCCGAACAACAGAGTCGCGCTTCACTCCCCAACCTAATGCCTTCTCGCACCCACCAAGCTCCCAGGCAGCGAGACCCCAGCCTACTGGGGCATACTATTCACAGTCCAGACCATCCGCACGACCATCTCCACAACGCAACTCCTACCAATCGCAGCAACATACTCCATACAACATGATCTCACCTTCATACCAAGCAGACCATGACGCTGCTCTCCGCGCCAGCCTTTCCACTCTTCTGTCTTGCGCAGCGGCAGCACGTGGCCTCCCTAAATCTAGCCAGGCAGCCACAAATCAAACACATGGAACGTCAGCACGGGTCGATCCCACGTCGCTGCGCGTGGTGCCCGAATCTGTTGCTTTAGGCGAAGAGCCAACGCCCGCCGAACAATCTTCAGCCGTCTCGTCTCGTCGCGTTAACAATGCCAGCACGGGCGCGGACAAGTACAAACGCAAGGCAAGCATTCCCTCTAATGCCCGCAGTAGCAGCAAAGATCGCCGCGCTGTAAAGAAGGCACGTAGATCGGGTCCGGTTACCGACGAGATTAGCCCGACGTTGCTTACATGGGTCGTGAGTGCTGGAGTTGTCGTCCTCGTCAGCGCGCTCAGCTTTTCCGCAGGCTACGTGGTTGGCCGCGAAGCTGGTCACGCAGAGGTAATGGGACAAATAGGCAACGTTGGTGCGGAAGCTGGAAGCTGCGGTAAAGAGGCTGCATCTGAGTTTGGCCACGCGGGATTGGGGCTTAGGCGGTTGCGAGGTGTCCGGGTTTGAGGTGTAAATTCAGCGTGCCGGATGAGTTTCTGATCTGACGATTTAACGAACGTGAGATACGGGACACGAACGGCACGCATGCACGAATACGAATATGATATTGAACGGGAGGAAATTCTGGCGGCAACCTTATTAATACCATTTTTGGCGAGGCAACAGGGCATTTCTAGCGATCAAGCACATATGGGGAGTTTTGCTGCTTTCTCCATTCTTTCTTATATTTTCTATACATACCCTCGGCGTTTCCCTCACCTGACGGTAGCATATTTATCTCCTTTTAGCCTACGATCTTGGTTGGTTTAAGGCGTTGGATGGAAGCGTCTGTTCTTGGGCATTCATCTTCATAAATCAAGATGCGGCGCTAAATGTCTTCAGAGAGACACAGGCGGAGCCCGGACAGTGGTCGCAGCGTGAAGCAGCAATTAAGTTCTACTAGTACTTACAATTTAAAAGAGTTTGTCTCCCTATATATAATTGATATGGTGAGCTGAACAGCACAAGAATCAGTCTGCTAATTCGTAGCCTATTATTTTCAGCGTTTCTTAGTACAAATAGGCCCGAAGATTTGACCGAAGGTAAGGGGTGGCAGGGGTTGCTTGTAAAGTGCAGGCGGCGAAATACGGAGCCCTGATGATGCAATCTGGTGTTACCCAAATCAGATGGGCGGCCGAGGTGCTGACATATATGGGCGATGACAGTTTGGCCAGTAATCACTATACAAGGCCCATTGGAAGCACGCCTACTGTCGGCTATAAATACAACTATGAATTGCTGCTGGCCAGAAATCCACTGACTCTGACTCTCGACATTTCCCCTCAAATCGCGCCATTTGGTTGATAATACGAAGCTTCTTTGTTCCGATCTCGCCCTCCACAACCGCCACAAGAAATACTTAATTCCATTCTTTGCCCGCCGACCAACCTCCGCTGAAGACTCTTAATTACTTTTCTCTCCAAAGCTTTTTCAAGACATTTTCTAAGCTCCCTGCATTCTTATCATACCAAAACATGACGCTTTCCGGATATCCCATCGAGACCCCTCCGCGGGCGCCGTCACCAATACATCGCTTCGGCACACTAGCTGTTCATGCGGGTTCGCCTCATGATCCAGTGACAGGAGCCGTCATAGAGCCAGTAAGGAAGTTTGAATCGAGCTTATGCATGGCCATTGCTGACTACATACCAGATTTCGCTCTCCACCACTTTCGCCCAAACATCTGTAGGAAGACCAGTAGGGCTGTACGAGTATAGCAGAAGCTCGAATCCGAACAGGTGGGTCAATCGAGGACAATGGGAAAGCTTTAAGCCGCAGGGAGACTGACAAAAATGAATTCCAGAGACAACTTCGAAAAAGCCGTCGCAGCCCTCGAGCACGCCCGCTATGCCCTCGCCTTCTCCTCCGGATCCGCCACGACAGCTACAATCCTGCAATCGCTCGCCGCAGGCTCACACGTAGTGTCGGTGTCGGACGTATACGGCGGGACGCACCGCTACTTCACCAAAGTCGCCCTCGCGCACGGCGTGCAGGTGACGTTCTCGCCGTCGATAGAAATCGACATCAGCGACCTGATCCGGCCCAATGAAACCAAGCTCATCTGGATCGAGACGCCGTCGAACCCGACGCTCTCGCTCGTCGACATCCGCACCGTCGCCAGCATCGCCCACCAGCACGGCATCCTCGTCGTCGTCGACAACACGTTCCTGTCGCCCTACGTGCAGAACCCGCTGGACCACGGCGCCGACATCGTGGTGCACTCGGTGACCAAGTACATCAACGGGCACTCGGATGTCGTCATGGGCGCGGCCGCCTTCAACGCCCCGGAGTTGTACGAGCGGCTCTCGTTCCTGCAGAACGCCATCGGCGCCGTGCCCTCGCCCTTCGACACCTGGCTCGCGCACCGCGGCCTCAAGACGCTGCACCTGCGCGCGCGCGAGGCAACCACCAACGCCACGCTCGTCGCCGAGGCCCTCGAGGCCTCCCCGCACGTCGTCGTAGTCAACTACCCCGGCCTGGCCTCGCACCCGCACCGCGCCATCGCCCTGAAGCAGCACCGCGACGGCATGGGCGGCGGCATGCTCTCGTTCCGCATCCGCGGCGGCCACGAGGCCGCCGAGCGCTTCTGCCAGGCCACGCGCATCTTCACGCTGGCCGAGAGCCTGGGCGGGGTGGAGAGCCTGGTCGAGGTCCCCGGGGCCATGACGCATGCGGGGATACCGCGCGAGCAGCGCGAGGCGGCGGGCGTGTTCGACGACCTGGTGCGCGTGAGCTGCGGGATCGAGGACGCGCAGGATCTAAGGAACGACGTGCTGCAGGCGCTCGAGAGGGCCGTCGTGGCGCCGAAGGTTGCGAATGGGGTTAATGGGCACGCGTGAACTTACGAATACACTCGCTAATTCGGTCGGTTTGGATTGAGGGGTGCGTTTTTTTTTTCACGGGATATTGGGATATCGGGATTGGAATCAGGGGCGTCTGATACTATCGATACAGGGCATATTTACGAGGCGACTATTTAACGATGGGAACATCACGGATATAAAGGCGTTCGGATAGGCAAGGGCGGGAGTTTTTATGGAATCGCTAGCCAGGGGGTTGATAATTTATATCGGCCTCAGCCTTACGCTTGATACCAGCAAACCTCTAATGAATAGAAACACCACGCGCTGACTGCAGCTTCGCAGTCCCCTTAAAATATTCCCTTCTCTCTCTTCCAGACCTCAAACATGCTACAACGCAGCTCTAAAATGTCATATCCGCTTGAGACGGTGAACTCAGCGCTACCATTGTAGTCTTGCTCCACAAGATCAATATCTCCCGGGGTTTGTTGCACGGGCTGCTCATCGACGTCAACACGGAAGCCGGTGAGCGAGCCGAAGAAAGGGTATTTTTACGCGGGCTAGCGCACGACGTCAAAATCCGAGGACCTGGCAGACGAAAAACGCGGGCTTAGTTTAACGGATGCTTTTTCTCTCGCCACAAAGCCAAAAGAAGTGCGATGGAAGCTTATTTTCATCTCTCTCTTAAGCAAAAAGGGAGAAAACATGACGAGGAAGGGAAACGGGGCTGTTGAGGATTTTGGGGGGAGGGCTTGTTTTTACCGCCCGAAGCGCATCTGTGCTTTTGCGTAGTTATGCAGCGCGCGCACGAAGACTTGGTAGTTTACGCCTTTGTTGTCGGGGACGTGGCTGGTTGGATGGTTAGCGTCAGTCATTGGTTCTTTCCAAAAGGGTCGATGTACAGAAAGAAAGAGGGGGTGGGCGAACTCACTATATCTCCGTTAACCGCACCTGCCACGGTGGATAGCCCTTCAGCTCCACCTGCGGCGAGAACAGCACCAGCAGTTCTGGCTCCCCGCACACGCCCTCCTTGAGCTCGACGTCGATTAGCTCCGCTGTGATATCGCCCGGATCCAGCACCTGCTTCTGCGCCATCTCGGCGAGGGTCTTTGTCAGGTCCACCATGGTGTTTCGCCCATCGTTCGCGCTGAGGAGTAGCACTGCTATATGCGGCTGTGCGGCGAGCGTTGTGGTCGATGATGGGCTGGGGGGGCGTGAGGATGATGGGGGTGTTGTTGGCGGGCTAAAGGACGGGAGGTGTGGTGCTCGGACAGAAAGGCTCGGTTTGCGGGACGCGCCAAAGTAGGATTCAAGTGTTTGGGAGATGCTGCGGTGGGTTTGGGGTATACAGTTTTTGAGGACACCTATATGGTTGTGTCAGTAAATGCGCAGAAGAATCACGCTCCCACAAACGAAATAATGTTGCGTGGCCATTGGCTTACCTGTCCTCTCGTAAATGCTCAACAAAGGTATCCCCGCGCAAGCGCACCATGCTGCTATCTCGCAGGCATCATTGACCAGCCCTTCCAGCCCTGCATTGCCTTGTTCGTCGTCGCTCTCGTTCAATTCGAGGATAACGCTGAGATGGTTTGGCAGTTTTCCTAGATTCTTCACATCCTTCTGGATGTATTCGGGCGTACGGTGGTGATAGTACAGTAGGGCAAAGAAGCGGTGGACTACGGCATGCCAGGCGCGGCGGAATCGAAACCAGACGGAGAATATGGTGTGGACAACAGTATATACAAGTAAGTGCAATTGACCGGCGAGGAAACTCCGCATCGACCTGGGTTTGTGAGACTTCTTTGTGGATTTTCGTACGGCGGGGGGTGGCGAACTCGTAGGCGAAGGGGTTGTAGTGGACGGTGTGGGTGGGAGAAAGGGTTTGAGCATATTCTCGCGGTCCTTCGCCGTTAATGGCCGGCCGTCGAGATTTGTACCTCTATGAAATGCAATCTGTTCGCGAGGACCAAGAGCAGACATTGTGCAGACTGGTTGCAATAGATCTAATAATAATAAGTAGAAGCAGACAAGTTACTTATACAAGGAAGCAAGCTTGATTATACAGCTGAAAAAGCGGAGTAAGATCAGAAGCTATCTCGGCGGGAGCTTGGTTCATATTTTGGTGTTCACGCACGGGCCACATTCATTGGACACATGGGATAGCCGATCGCTGAATTAAAGCTTCGTGTCATTAAGATGTATTTTACATACAAGTTGTGAATACAGCGATACCCCTGATATTACGATACACTTGGGCCGAACAAACGGTATCGTACTAAAGAGGTTTTACTGTATTGTACAGTTTTCCCAAAACCCTTTTTGCAGCAAAACCAAACACCCCTCCCCCAAAAAAAACGCCTCATAATGCTAATAGCCAGGCCTGGCCTCGCAATTGCCTGTTCCCCTATCGTTCCTTCGTTCCCATATTTTACTTCCGTCGTAAGATATGCTGCTATTCTTCATCGCGCCTTTTCTTTGGTTTTTTGAATGCTCTCGGCTCAGTCCATAAGGTAATGAAGTGTTTGGAGTGTCCGCCAGAGACGTCGTGTCGGGTTTGATTGTTGTAAGAGACTCTAATCATCGAAAAATTGCGAAAGCCTAGATGCCTCTGAAGACTGCAGCTTGGAGACATTGAAATTTATGTTGGCTGGCAGCTGATCGATAACGGAACAGATCCTCTTAAAGTGAGTTGGCATTCATATGTCGTAGACGTTCTTTGTGAATTTGTATGTCGTCCATTTTTCCTTGCCATCTAGTGCTGTGAAGTCGAATCTGTGGATTGGGTGGCGGTTTAAAATAGAACGCTCCTGGTATAGTTAGAATTTAGGGGGTTTTTC
>Ga0307515_10008934_pt1 | contig 19467 bp, 11 predicted proteins | sample 17_EM_MG_FD_194513 | JGI IMG/M metagenome (GOLD analysis project Ga0307515, IMG submission 194513) | Populus trichocarpa ectomycorrhiza microbial communities from riparian zone in the Pacific Northwest, United States - 17_EM | ecosystem: Host-associated > Plants > Roots > Unclassified | place...
GCTTTGGCACCTTTTTGATAAGCCCTGTCAAATAGCTTGGCAAGTCGAAGTCCTGCAGCTGAGCCGCCCGGCGCCATGCGGCCAGCGTCTCGTTGAACAGGTTCGCCAACGCCGGAGTTGCCCGCCCGTCTCTTGCCACGTCCCTCAATGCCTGGGCGCCCCTGACAAAGTCGCCCACCAAGATGCCTAGCGTGGGGCCCAGCGCGCAACGCTGGAGCTGCAGGCGAGGGCCCAAATGAAACGGCACATTTTCAAGTGCCGGTTCGCCGTACTTGCGATACTCGCAAGTGACTTTGGCGCGTTCGCCAAGCTTGACGAAATAGGTGTGGGGCATGCCGCCGGCGATCACCGGCCGAAGCTCTGCAAATGCCTTGAACGTCTTGACGCCAGACAGCCCATTGGTCAAGGGAACGAGCTTCACCCGTGTGCACTCGAAGAAGGCGCGACGCACGAGCAACTCTTCCTCGTCATTCAAGGTCCCCTCGATATGAATGTCGAGATCAAGATCCGGCTCGGGTCCGGCCGGGTGCCTGAGGATCAAGCCGCACAATGCCTTCCAGTCATCGGGGTTGCCAAGCACGTGAACGAACGGCGCCAACGGAGGGAGGTCCAGTTCGCCCTTGAACCAATCGCCGAGTCTTGTCTTTTCTTCCTTGCTGAGCCCAGAGGGGGGGAGCCGCAGTTCGTCGATGATCGAGACAACGTAATTCCGGCCCATGGGGGCCCGGCTCATGGCCGGTCGCACGTAGATTCGACAGTCATGGGGCAGGAGCGCCGCGGCCGCTTGGGCCAGCTCCGTCTTTACTGGCTCCATAGTTGCGGTCTGCTGATCTACGACGACACAGTCGAGCGTGCCGAGAAGCGGCGCGCTCGGCAGCCTGGTGAGATCGACGTGAACGCACTGGAGCCCAAACTCCGCAAAGAGTTCTCTCACCTCTTGGGCCGGCAATCGCAGGAATCCAATCTGTGTTCGACGCGGCTGCAGCGAGAACTCTGGGATTGCCATGTCAGTCGTGTCTTGCGAAAAGCGCTTGCTTGTCACCCGCAGCAAGCAAGCCAGCCGAAGAGCAGAGGAAACAGTCTTGGCGTGCTTCGGTGCGGACCGAGCGCAAGCGCGCCGTGGCAGCGTCGTAGATCAAATGCCGGCCTGCTATCGGTGCTTCGGTCACCAAGCCAAGCAGCATGGTCACCGCCAACGAGACCACCGTGCCGTTGATTGAAACGACGGCGGGGGCCGGCTCGCGAGCGCCAGGGATATAGGGGTCCTGAGACCGCTCCCGTTCGCTCATCAAGTCGTGTCGTACTTGCGCTGGATTCAAGAGATTGCTGCACCACAGGCATGCGTGGTCGGGACCCAGCAGCTGCACACGCCCGTAGATGCCCGCGACCTTTCCCGCCTTGGCCAAGATGGTGGACCCGATATCAATGCAGGGAATCAGGTACTGGTAGGCGACCTGTTGAATCACAGACCGACTGCCATGTGAGTCGGTGCAGGCCAGGATGACATCGACATCGCAAAGCCGCTTGGCGGCCGCTGCATGTGTCACGTCAGCCAGGAGGGTCTCGACCCTGGCGCCAAAAGGCTCAAGATAGCGTTGCGCCACCTGGACCTTGGGTCGGCCAACGTCAGCGGGTTGGGCGTTGACAACGCGGTTGAGGTTGGTTTCTTCAACGACATCTGGATCGATCAGCAGCAGGTCGCGCACCCCTAGATGCACGAGCTGTTGTGCCGCGATCGAGCCAGTACCGCCAAGGCCCACGATCGCGACTCGCAGGCGCTGCAGTGCCCTTTGACCCTCCGCACCAAACGCGCGAACTTGCCGGTCGAATCGCTCATCAAGCTCGGGCGCGCACTCGTCTGGGGTGAATTCGCTACGCAGGGTGTCACCGACGGACACGACCCTGACTTCCTCTGCGGCGCCTAGGTGACGTGCACGAAGACCGCCTTCACTCATGACGAGCGCGGCATGCGGACCCTCGATCGCACGCCGCTCGAGAAACGCCGCCAGAGCGAGCTCGCCCCGGCCGTCAATGGGCGAGAAACTGGGGCGGGCGCTGCCGGGATGCGTATGCACAAAGACGAGTGCCAATCCCGCTCGCCGGGCCGTGCTGGCGACGCGCGCGACGAAGCCGGGGCTGAGCTCTGCTGCATCTTCGGCCTTGATGACGTGCTCGGCCTCGTCCGGGAAGACCGCCTCACGTACCAGCAATACTGAATCGCCGCCTGCGCGCGGGATAACGGTGGCCAGCAGCACCGCGCATTTCTCGTGAGCCGCGCCAAGCAAGGCGCGACGTAGCTCATGCAGCTGGCTGGCCCTGATGCGCAGCTCAGTCATCGCGCGGGCTTCAGCCGGTTCATGATGACCTTGAAGTAGGTCACCATCGTGTCATGGCCTGGATTCCACGACGAGAGATGCCAAGAGAACCAAGTTGCGCTGCGTCCCGCCATGGTGTCGCCCGGGATGGGGTTCGAGTCATTGGATGCTTCGGGTGTCGTGCCGTTTTCCAGGCGCAATCCGTTGGGCTGCACCCAGAAGCAGTCAGGTTGCGCGGCGGGATAGCCCGGCGGCGCCAGGAACAAGACGGTTGCCTTCTCGCGGTTCCACCCCGGCCCAAGATCAACGCCGTCGACGGTGATCAACATGCCCCCGTTCGGCAACATTTCTCCCTGCACATTCGTTGCGCCTTCGCGCACGCAGTGCGCCCTCAGTGCATCCAGCTGATTGCTGAGGATCATGATTTGCCAAAGGTTGCGGGGGGGACGGAATAGAACTGCTTCGGAGGGGTGTCCAGGATCACATCCTGGCCATCCGAAATTTGACTGTCGGGATCCTGGCCCCGGCCTTCCAGGAACAGCTGAAACGTCACATCGATCGCAGCCATCTGCTTGATCTCGATGCCTTTCAATGCCGTTCGATCGGTCTCAAACTTCTTGCCGTCGACGAAAAAATGGTGCTTGTTGTTGCTCATGTGTTGATTCCTCAATGTGCTGGGGGGCTCCCCAGGGGGATCGCCGGAGACTTTCGGCCTGCAGCTAGGACGTCGATCAAGTCGACAGAGTTGACGAGTTCCAGGGGCTGAGCCGCGGGGGGCTCGTCGGATTCGCGGTCAAGACGCAGATGCCGCAACAAGTAGAAGGCAAGCGCCTTGCGCGATCGCAAAACAAGCCTGCCGCCATGCATTCCAAAGTCGCTCTCGATGGCGGCTCGTTGGCCGGTGGTGAGACCGACCCGAGGGCGCACCACGACTTCCACGAACGAATGCCACCACGCATCAGACGTGGTGTCGATTCCCGTGGGGCGCTCGGCGGCCACTTCCAGGATGCGGGAGAGCACGAAATCGCGGAAGTTGTGGTTCTCGTGACACCAGGCGCGCGCGTGCCAGCGCAGCCCATCAAAGGCAAAGGCGTGCGGAGCAATCCATCGCAGAGTTGGACTGGGCCGGCGCATGGACTGGTAGCGGACTTGCAACTCCGCACCGTCGCGCATGGCCCAGAGCAGGCGCATCAGCACGTCAGGGGCAATGGATCGAGACGGCATGCGGACAACGTCCACAGGCGCGCGCCAGCCCATGAAGGATCCCCCGGACGCTCCGCCAGCCTCTCCTTGCGCTCGCAAGCCCTGCAAGTACGCCTGGGCGTCCGGCGTCACCAGCGCAGGGGTCAGCTGCGGAGTGGCGCAATAGGCCTTGCGTCGCTTGTCGTAGGCGATGTTGTCCGGCGCGATCTGCATGTATTTCGCCAGGTCAGCCGATGCTTGCTGGGCGGAGATGCCGAAGAACTCCATCAACTCGCCTCGATTGATCGTGCGCTCCCAGAGGAGGCGGAACTCGATGAACTCCAGACGACGCCCTTCTCCCCAGCGTGTCCGCAGCGAGTTGGGTGTCGACTTTTTAATCAAGATAATAGATCCATCTAGTTAATTGATTGATCGTATTGGAATCTTGCGGCCATTGCAAGTGCCTGCGAGCCAGGTGTCGGGCCGGTCGCGCTCTGAGCCCGTCGGTGACTGCTTCGTGTCAGGCGGGCGGGCGTTCAAATCCGAACCGCGAACGATCTGCCGTATGGACAACCGATGGAACGATCAAACGCGATGCACTGTTGGGCGACCGCTTTCCGGAAGTGAATTCGTGGTGCCGGTCGGCAGCACCGGGTCCTTGCCGACGACCAGCGCGGACGGGTGGAGACACTCGCTTGCCACCGCTGGCCACAACGATCGAGTGACCGGTGACGTCGGTGCAGCGGCCATTCGGGGCGGCGGCCGACGAATGACAGATGACCGACCCGCTGACATTCGGGCCGCCGTCAGCGAACGACTGCAACCAGTCTGAAGCGGCCCCCTGAAGTCGAGTCGACTCGCCACTGAGTTGGAGGGCGACTACGCCCCATTCTGGTTGGCAGCCTCGTCGAGGACCCGCTACAAATACAGGCGGGTAAGCAGGTAGCTGCCCAGCAGGCCCGTGGCGAGAAAGTAGAGCATCACCGCGTAGGCCACCGACTCCATGGAGTGGAATGCCTGCAGCGGCGGGGAGATCATGACGACACCGCAGGGGTCGCGACAGACGGCGGAGGCGGCCTCGGCGGCAGCAGCAACGGCCGGAGGGACATCCGGTTTGGAAGCGGCATGGACGGCCGAGTCGGGCAGGTGGTGAAGCGCCCCGATCATCGACCTGGCCATGAACGTTGCCATCTCGTGCATTCGCTGCAAGAGCGCTTGCGACTCGACCAGCGAGACGCCGACGATGATCTTGGTCAGCCAGTCCGAGATCTGTTCGAGGTTGGTGTTGACGGTCAGCGACCCGCCGCGCGAGTTGTTGTTCTTTGCGCTCACCGCTTCAAGATGACGTTGAGCGTCCGCCACCGCCGCATCGGCGGCCTTCTCGACATCGGTTTTCGCTGCAGCGGCGCTTTTGTCCACCTTCGACTCTTTGACCTCCTTGGCGGACTTCTCAGCTTCCGCAAGCCGCCGCTTGGCTGCTTCCAACTCGGGCTCTTGAGGCATGCGCGCCGTGTCGGTCGACAGGAACCGGGGAATGCCGAAGAGGAACCCGAGGAACCAGCCCACAGCGCTCCAGGCACCCGCCCACAACAGGCCACGCGCGACGGTGCCGTTGTCCCAGAGGGCCATGAGCACCGACAGAACGCCGAAGGCAATGCAAACGCCCATCGTCACCGCAACCTTGACGGTGCCGGTCTCGTCGATGCGCTTCATCAATCCGGACATTTCGCTCTCCTCATGCAGCAGGAACGCTCATCGGAGATCGCCTCGAACGATGGCGATCGACCGCCGCGTATTCGGCGATCGCCAGAATCGTTCATCCGCCGGATTGAGGAATACACGCGTTGCCTTCAGCGGGCCCGAATGCAACAAGCGGGCGCTCGCGGGCCCGCTTGTCTTTCACTGTCGGGTCGCCTCGACCGCCACGCGGCCGCCGAAGCAGCCCGGCTGAACGCCTTACCTCGTCACCTTGAACGACGACGTCATGTCGTTGAAGTTCGCCGGCACCAATGACGACGCATCTCCCGTCAGCACCAGCGCCCGCCCGCCGTAGTTTGCGTGCTCATACAGCGTCACGCGGGTGCCCGCGGGGACACGGACTGAAGAGATGAGGTCGTTCCACGAGGCGCCAACCCAGGAGTTGTCGGTGGACGAGCACATCACCTTGCCAGCGTAGTTGGCATGCTCATAGAAGCAAGCCTGGGGCGCCGCGCCGATGCGGTAGTTGGCGACGATGTCCTTCGTGCCGTTGATCGCGCGCGCCGCATCGGCCCAGCCGTCCTGGCCGCAGGCCTGGCCCGAGCAGCCACCGATGCGCGGGTTCGAATACTTGTAGTAGTGCGTGCCGGCGTAAGACATCACGTCGCCGTAGTTCGTGCCCGGCACGATGTAGCCCCAGGCGTAGGGGAACACCGGCTCGCCGCCGCCTTGCGCGTGGTCGTGGTTCATGCCGAAGTTGTGGCCGACCTCGTGCGGCATGACCATCGTCGGGCAGTTGTCGTCCGTCACGCCATACGCCCAGTCGGCATGGCCGGTCGGGCCTTGGGTGACGCTGAGGTAGGCGATGCCACATGAGCCCACGCCCACCGTCGGCTTGTGCAGCAGGTGCACCACGTCGGCCTTGACGGAGTCGCGCGTCGGGCGCACGTTCGAGAAGGCGCCCTGCCCGTTGGTGATCATCGTCAGCAAGGTGCCCTGGTTGACGTTGTCGTCCTGGTTCACGTACAGCGTCTTGACCAGACGTGCGGTGACCTCGACGGCGCTGTCGCGCAGGATCTGGTTGAAGATCGCCATCTGGCTGTCGATTCGGGCGCGCGCCCCGGCGTCGCCGCCGTATCGACTGACCATGTTGGGCGTGTAGACGACCATCATGTCGACAGTCGATTGCGCCTGTGGCTGGATGTCGCCTTCGGGTGTCGCCGCCTCGTCGAGCTTGCGTTCGACGGCCGCGCTCAAGGTCTCGGGCAGGCGCGGTTCGGCCAGCGGCGCATAGCCGATGCCGGCGCGTTGCGGGTCGATCAGCCAGGTCTGGCCGGTGCGGCCTTCCAGGCGCAGCCCGCCATCGCGCAAGGTGACGATGCCATTGGCCAGGCCATCAGGCGCTTCGGTCAGGATCACGCGATAGTCCTGGCCCAGATCGCGCAGGTGGCCGACGAAGGTGTGGTTGCCCGACTCGCTGCGGTGCGTCTCATCGTGAACCACGACCACGCTGCGGCCATCCGGCAGGTTCAGCTCGACTTCGGCGTTGATGGGCAGCTTGCGCAGCTGGCGCATGTTCACGTTGACGGGAAACGTGCCCTTCGCGGGCAGATCGGCAGGGCGCGCTGTCTCGAGCTTCGCCAGCTCTTGCCCCTTGGGGTGAGTACCAAAGACCCTCACGTCGGCCGCATGGGCGGCCGTGCAGGCCATTGCGGCGACGAGTGCACCCCACTTCAGATGTTTCAGCATGATCTGTCTCCTTCCAGATTGACGATGTGAAGTCCCTGCCGGATCGGGTGGAGGCGAAGCCCACCTCTTCTTGTTTCGTCGAGTGGTGGGCCACGCTCGGCGTCACGAGGCCCTTCGACAGGCTCAGGGCGAACGGAGAGGTTGGCGGCATCGCATCCCTCTCACGGCCATCTCCTTGCCCGTTCAGGCTGAGCCCTTCGACAGGCTCAGGACAGGCCTGTCGAAACCCAGCCCGCTGCCCTCACCTCATGGCGCCCATCCCGCCTCGACCGCCCACCGCGTGTCGTTCTCGAAGCTGCCCGAGGTGTTCCAGTCGCTGCCGCCATAGCCGTCGGCGATCCATACCTCCGACGCGTAGTGCCGCATGAACCGGTTCGGGTAGTTGATGGCCGCGAAGCGCACGCCGCCGCTCTGCCCGCCTGCCGAGCAGAAGGTGGCGTCTTGGCGGTAGAGGTCTGAGTTTTCCAGCGGCGTGCGCTTCACGCGCGAGGCCTGGTGGCGCAGGTATTCGCCGGGGAAGTTGCGTGATTCGAACGAGTAGCAGCTGGCGTTCGCCAGGCCCGGCACGATGCGCCAGGTGGCGTCGGCCTTCAGCACGGCGTCGCTGCCGCTGGTCACCACCTCGGTGTTGGCCACGCCGTCGATGTGGCGCAGGTAGCGGTTGTCGAAGCCCGGGGTCAGCACGCGCAGCGACTGGAAGTTGCCGGTCGGCAAGATCACCGCGCTGCGCCACCAGCCCGTCTGCTGCGCCCACGACGCGTCGGCCTTGAACAGCTCGCTGTTGTCAGACTGGTGCAGCCACACCGCTTCTGACTGGTGACGGATGTAGAAGCCCGGCTTGTTGGCCGACTCGAACGACACGCCACCACCACCGTCCAGCGCCTTGCGCGGGCAGAAGGTGGCCGATTGCTTGAACGCGTCGCTGTTGTCGCTCGCGTCGATGCGGATGCGGCCATCAAGGTGGCGCATGAACTTGCCCGGGATGTTCACCGACTCGAACGACAGGCACGCGCTGTTCGACAGGCCCGTCACCGGCTTCCACGAAGCGTCTTGCTTCAGCACGGCGCTGCTCGCGTCGTCGACCACCGCGGTATAGCCCAGGCTGTCGAAGTGGCGGATGTAGCGGTCGGTGACGCCCGGCGTGACGGTGCGGAACGAATACGAGGTGCCGAGCCGGAAGTAAGGCACGCCTTCGACCAGCGCCTGGTTGGTGGCGCGAACGAAGGCGAAGTCCATCTTGTGGATGCGCCGGTCGTAGGTGAGGAAGCCGTTGAGCTCGTCTTCGACGTCGGTGATCTCGGTGTAGACCACCGCACTCAAGCCCTTGGTGTTGGCCAGTTCGCGGATGCGGTTCACCTGCCCCACGTAGGCCGATTGCAGCGAGGCCTGGTCGGGGTAGAGCACGTAGCAGCAGGTGGAGTCGGGGTTCCACATGTGGCCGTCCACACGCAGGCCGTTGCCGCCGTATTCACCCAGCACCGAGATGCGGCCGGGCTGCCAGTCCGGCGCCGCGGGGCCGGGGTAGTCGTGCAGGTCGATCAGGTCGCCGGCGCCGCTATCGCCCGGGGCCCAGTTGATGCCCGAGTGGGTGTTGATCAGGCGCGTCGCATCCCATTGGCGGAAGGTGGCCGCCATGCTCTGCATCTCGAAATCGCCCCAGCTCTCGTTGAAGATCACCCAGGTAATGATCGAAGGCGATGAGCGGTGCTCGTTGACGATCTCCAGGTCTTCGGCACGCACCTTGTCGCGCACCGCCGTGTTGCTCTCGGCGTCCCAGGCATGCGGCATGTCTTGCCAGACCAGCAGGCCCAGCTTGTCGGCCCAGTAGTACCAGCGCTGCGGCTCGACCTTGATGTGCTTGCGGACCATGTTGAAGCCCAGGTCCTTGGTGGCCACCAGGTCGGACTTCAGCGCTTCGTCGGTCGGCGCGGTGTAGTTGCCATCGGGCCAGAAGCCCTGGTCCAGCGGGCCGTTCTGGAAAACGAACTTGCCATTGAGCAACGGCCGCGGCACGCCGCCCACGTCGCCCACGCTGATCGAGCGCATGCCGAAGTAGCTGCCGATCTGGTCGACGACCTTGCCGTTAGCGTTCTTCAGCTTGAGCATCAGGTCGTAGAGGAACGGATCGTCCGGCGACCAGAGGTGCGGGTTGCTGACCTTCACGTTCAGCGCCTTGGTGGCGCTGCCGCTGGCGGTGGAGACCTTCACGCCGTTGGCAGTGACCACCGCGTCGATCGTCAACCCGTCGAGCTTCTTGCCTTTGAGCGCGATCTTCAGCGACTCGTTGGCGACGTTGGGCGTGAGGTCGACTCTGTCGATGTGGGCGACGGCGACAGGCTCCAGCCACACCGTCTGCCAGATGCCTGAGCTGGGCGTGTAGAAGATGCCGCCGGGCGAGTTGGTCTGCTTGCCCAGCATGTCGCTGCCGTCGGTCGGGTCGAAGGCGCCGACCACCAGCTCGTTCGCGCCGGTCTTCAGGTATTGGGTGATGTCGTAGCTGAAGGCGTCGTAGCCGCCGCTGTGCTGGCCTACCTGGGTGCCGTTGACGTAGACCGTGGCCAGCCGATCGACCGCGCCGAAGTTCAGCAGCACATGCTTGCCCGACCAGCCGGCCGGCACGGTGAAGCTGCGCTTGTACCAAAGGTGGCGCTCGCCCATGCGCTGGATGCCCGAGAGGTACGACTCGGTCGGGTACGGCACGCGGATCTGCTCGGGGTTCTGCGGGAAGCTCGGTGCGCTGGCGGGTGGGTGCTCGGCATCGGGCGCGCCGGCGCCACCGCGGTAAGCCCACATCCCGTTGAGGTTGAGCCAGTCGGTACGGGTCATCTGCGGGCGCGGGTACTCGGGCAGCGGCACGGGTGCCTGCAGGGCCGCGTCCGTCCACGGGGTGGTCATGCGCGGTACGGGGGCCATGGCGGGCGCAACGGCGTCAGCCGGTGCGGACACCGCGTGCGCGCGATGCCCGGCGGTTGGCGCGCTGGACGTTTCGTCAGCCGCGCCGCCGCAGCCGGCCAGCACCGCAGTGCTGGCCAACACGGCCCACAGGAATTTGAATGTCATGCGTGGTCTCTGGGTAGTCTGTTATGTGAATAGTTCGGGCACAGCGACGCGGCGCCCCATGCACGGATACACGGGGCGCCGCCTTGCAGGCTGATCACCAGCCCTTGTTGCCCGGGCCCTTGTCGAAGAAGCTGTCGGGCGCGTTCTCGCGCTGCAGCGGCGCGACGCCCGAGCCGGCCACAGTGACGCCGACGAAGCGCACCGAGCCGCGGCCACCGCCATCGGCCACCTCGATGCCATAGGTGCCGGCGCGCTTGACGTGCACGTTCTCGAGCTTCACGTTGGTCATCGTCGCGTTATCGGCGGCTTGCAGCGCATACGGCGGGATGCGTTCACCTTGGACGTAAGCCGTGCCAAAGCCGCGAAACTCGATGCCGGCGTAGGTCGGCTCGATGATGTCCACGTCTTTGACGTAGATGTCGGTGATGTTCCCCTCGCGCAGGTAGAACTTCAGCGCACCGTGGTGCCACGGGTTGGGGCCGTCTTCGCGGAACATCGTGCCGCCGGCGCGCGTCAGCGAGATGTTCTGGAACACCGTGCGCGGCTTCGTGAACGGATACGGGCTGAACTCGTGGTCGATCAGGATGCCGGGGTAGGTCAACACGTCTTCGCAGGTGCTGTCGCGGAAGATGTTGTCAGCCCCGCCGTAGACCGCGAAGCAGTTGGCGCGCCACGGCATCTGCACCGACACGTGGCGAACGATGTTGCCGTGGCCAATGCCCTGGTCAGGCGCGTTGCGTTGCTCGTCGGTGAAGAAGTCTGGGCCGAACTCGTAGGTCTTGTAGGCAACCCACTTGGTCCACTGGATAGCCCAGATCGCCACCGCATCGTCGCCGGTGTTGCGCATGTGGCAGTTCTCGACGATCGAGTTCGAGGTGCCGTTGTCGAGATTCACGCCGTCGGCGTAGGTGTTGCGAATGCGGCAGTTGCGGATGATGAGCCCGTCGGTCGGCTGCGTCTGGTACGGGGGATCATTGCCCACCCAGATGGCGGCCACCTTGTGCTCGATCCACAGGTTCTCGATCAGGCTGTTCTTGCCCATCGGGCCGGCAAAGGCTTTCTGCGGGCCGTTGGTCTCTTCGTCGCGCGCCTTCGATTCGCCGAAGATCGAGAAGTCGCCGAACACGCAGCGGGCCGTGGCGCCGTAGCAGAAGAACATCGACTTCGGGCCGCGGATGTTGGTGTGCCACATGCCGGCGCCGCGAATCTCGATGCCGGGGTTGTCCAGGCCCACGTTGCCGCCGTGGATCACATTCGCCTGGTAGTTGCCGGGCGGGAACCATAGCTTGCTGGTAGAGCGCATGGCCCGCAGGATGTCGTCGGCGTGGTCCACGCCGTCGTCCGGGAAGATGCCGAATTGGGTGGCCGAGGTGAAACCCTCGGGCATCGTCAACGGGGGCGGAGCTTGCTCCAGATCGACCAGATCGATGACGTAGAAAGGTGCGTTGTCTTGGGCGTCGCGCTTGAGCATGACGGTCGCGCCTTGCGGGATGGCGTCGACCAGCATGCGGACTTCGTCGAAGAAGGTGTGCGGCTGCGGGCCGGGAACGTCGACGACGGGGTCGCCGATCTTGCCGCCGAGGTACGACCACGAGTAGCGCGACGTGAGGGGCAGCGTGCGCACTCGCGTGCCGTTGATGTACAGGCCGAGCGTGGCGTCGATGCCGCCGCCACCAGCGGAATCGGGTATCGAATAGCGGACGACGATGGCATTGGCGGCTTTTTGGTTGGTGAACGAAACGTAGTCGCCGGTCTTGTTGAGCCGCACCGCCTTGCGGCCGATGGCTTCGGCCTCGATGTGGTTGGCGTCCCACTTCTGTCGGCTGGGGCCCAGGATCTGCGCGTTGGTCTGGCCGTTCTCGGCCTGGTACTCGGTCCACGGCACGTTCGCACCGCGGGTGACCGCGAGCGCGGGCTGCGCCGCGGCGCAGGCCAGCACACCGGTCACCACGCTGGCGAGCATGGCCAGGCGGCGGGGTTGGATGTTCATTCGCATCGACACTTCTCCTCTGTGAATGAGTCTGGACATGAATCGGGGTGCAACAAGGCCGCGGTCAGTACCACCACGGCAACCCGTTGGCCTCGCGGATCAGCTGAAAGATGTTGTCGGGCCGGACGACGACGTAGTCGCTGTTCAGGCTGTTGGCGACGTTCAAAAAGGTCGTCGGCGTCACGTTGGTCCAGGGCTGGGCCTGGATCAAGATGAAGCGCGGTGATGCGCCGTTCCACCCTGCCGCCGCAGACGCGATGTGGTTCTTCATCGCCTGCTCGTCGGTGCAGTAGTTGCACGAAAGCGCCATGCCCGGCAAGCTGTTGTTGTAGATGGTCAGGCCGCCGCCGGTGTTCTGCGCCGTTAGGCCCAGCAGCGTGGGTGCGTTGCGGGCGTAGGCGTTGCCGGAGGCTTGGCTGATGCCGCCGGTGATCGTGTTCCAGACGGTGATCACCTTCAGCCCGGCCCTCTTGTTGTAGCGCTCGGTGGTGGCGACGAACTGGTCCAGCGCTGCGGCGTTGGTCCATGAGTTCGGGTAGGTGTAGCCGTAACCCGAGGGGCCGGAGATCAGGTTGTCGTTGACGGTGGACGTGGTGTGGAAGAAGTTCAGCGCACCGGGCATCGCGTCGACCATCGCCGGCGACACAGTCCAGCCGATGGGCACCTTGCCGCGGTCGGGGTTGTTCCAGAGCTTGCGCATCAGGTGCTCGACGTACTGCAGGTTGTCGCCATCGCTCAGGATGAACGCGACGTAGAGCTTGTTCTGCAGCGGCGGCTTAGTCGGCGTGGGTGCGACCTGAATGGTGCGTGAGGTGCCGCTGTGCACGGTGAGGTTGCTCGACCAGTCGCTCGCGACGGTGGCAATGCCGTATTGCGACGCACGCTCGACGCCACTGCCCTCTTCCGGCCACCAGCCCAGCATCACGGTGCCGGCGCCCATGCCGGCGAGGAACTTGTTCAGCAGCTCGCTTTCGCCTGGCACGCGTGGGTCGAGCCAGATGGTTGCCGTGCCCACCGCGGTGGCGTATTCGCGCACAGCGGCCTTGTGGATGGTCGGCGAGATGCTGATCACCGCGCGGTGCGTCAACGTGGGCCAGTAGCTGTCGAACAGCGTCTGGTAGACCTGCAGCTTGCTGCTGAACTGGCCGCGGAAGTCGACGAGGACGGCCAAGTTGTAGGGCGCGGCCGTGAGCTTCGTGGCCAGCGTGGGCGATGCGATCAGTGCCTTGCGCTTACGCGCAATCGTCGTCGCGAGGTTGATGGTGTCGGGCTGCGCAGGGTCGTAGACGATCAGGCCGGCGAGCGAGTCGCGGTACTTGGTGATCAGGCTCCACTTGTCGCTGACCTCGGTCCATTGCAGGCCGAGCGACTGCAACCACGTGGTGGGGCCCTCGGCGAACGCGTCGCCCTCGTAAGAAAAGATGCGCGGCTTCTTGAAGTTGACGATGCCCTTGAGCGACGCGAACAAGTACATCTCGTCGGAGCTGGGACCCTGCGTCACACCGACCCGGTCGACCTTGATGTAGGCACCGCCGAGCCAGTACACGCGCAGCTCGAGCGAGTGGTTGGCAGCGGCCAGGTTGAACGGCAGCTGGAAGGTCGTGTACTGGCCGGCAACGGAGAAGTCCATCCGGTTGATGGTTCGCTGCGCGAGCATGGCGCCGCTGGTGGCGTCGCGCACGTCGATCACGACCTGCGGGTCGTTGTTGGCGTTGTTGTTGTCGATCTTGAGCTGGAACTCGGCTGTGTTCGGGCCTGCTGGCACGCTGGTGTCGTACGGGCCGTAGACCATGTGCGCGTTCGGCGTGTCGATGCCGGTCTGGCAGAGCCAGCCGTCGCCGTCTGCGTGGCCTGTGCCGTGCGAGATGAACGGGCCTTCGGCCTCCCAGGTCAGCGGGGTTTCGCGCAGCGTGATCAGGTCTTGCGTCAGCCTGGGCGCAGGGAAGCTGGGTAGCAACTGCTTGGCGGGCCAAACCAAGTCGGCCTGTGCGGCGCCGCCGGTGACCAGCAGGCAGCCACCGACAACGCATGCGCGGACGGCCCTGCGAACGCTCTGTGCAAAGCACTTGGAAAAGCCGGCCGACCTGCCGGAGTAATTGTCAACAACTATTTTGTTGAGCATTCGGGACGACCTTTCAGTTCCAGAATCAAGCCGCACCGATCGGGTTTTCACCAAGTGATGCGATGACTCCATGTCGCAAGGCATTTGGCCTGCGCCGACTGGGTTATAGGTCAACCCTTTGGAACTGATTCCAATGACCCCGCACGGGACATAACCAGAATGAAACCAGTGGCAACAGCGGTTGCTTGACGTGTGGGTGGATAACGTTTTCATTGCCGATCGAACGATCGCTGACAACGATGTCATCTAGACGATGATTTGTTGCCCTTGCAACAAAGTACCGGCGCTGAACCGGGCGTTTCACTCGAAACCCCGGCGCTTCGACCCAATTGCCATCAAACATTGACCCGCAATTGAGTATGTGAATCCGCCGCGGCCTTGCCTGAACGTCTAGGGTTTTCTATAAATGCAACCTTAACGTTTCCTGAAGTAGAAAGCGCTTTCTGTTGCCCGGGTGCCTCGGGCAGGTTTCTCGAACGGAGCCGACATGCCGCTTTCCCGCCCTCGCCTCGCCTGGACCGCAAAGCTGCTGCTGGCGCCGGCACTCGTTGCAATGGTCAACATCGCCGCAGCCGCGACCATCTGCGACCGCTACTGCGACGGGCGCGACCCGGCGCTGTCGCCCGTGGATCGCCAGCCAGTGAACGCGACGATCTACTCGCGCAAGCTCGTGCTGCACCTCGACGACACGGATGACATGGGCTGGGCCTCGATCGAGAACGGCTCGCCGGGCGACGAGGTCTGGCTCGACCGCTCGTTCGACAACGGCCGCAGCTGGGCCGGCGGCAGCAAGCTGGGCGATGCCACCATTCCTGCCGGCAACAGCGGCTGGCGCACGCTGATGTTCAACGTCGACGACTGGGGCAACCGCGGCGTCGGCGTGCTGCGCGCCTGCGGCAAGGCCGGCGACCGACCCGAGATCGCCTGCACCCCCTGGGCACGCACCACCTGGAACGCCGGCGACCGGCGCACCGCCGCCGCCACGGCACTGATGGGCTTCTACAACCAGGGCTCGGGTTTGTTCGATACCACCGGTTGGTGGAATTCAGCCAATGCTCTGACGGCGCTGATACAGAACATTCAGGTCAGCGGCATGGGGAGTTATACCTACGCCATCGGAAACACCTACGACCGCAATATCAATGCAGCCAAGGGTCAATTCCGAAATGACTATATCGACGACACCGGCTGGTGGGGACTGGCCTGGATCGCCGCATATGACCAGACAAAAGACCAGCGCTACCTGAATACCGCCAAGGCCGACGCCGACTACATGGCGACATTCTGGGACGGCACCTGCGGTGGTGGTGTTTGGTGGAGCGAGGATAAAACCTACAAGAACGCGATCGCCAACAGTTTGTATCTGCACCTGACCGCGGCGCTGCATAACCGCATCCCGGGCGACACACTGTATTCGAAGCGGGCCAAAGACGAATGGGCCTGGTTCAAGGGCACCGGCATGGTCAACGCCGACAACCTGGTCAACGACGGCATCAGCCTGACGACCTGCAAGAACAACGGCTCGCAGGTCTGGTCTTACAACCAGGGTGTGCTCGTCGGTGCGCTGGCCGAGCTGTACCGCGCCACCGGCGATACGTCGGTGAAGACGACCGCCAAGCGCATCGCCAATGCGTCGACCACGACACCGCTGCTGCACGTCAACGGCATCCTGCGCGAGCCTTGCGAAAGCAACGGCTGCGGCGGCGACGGCCCGTCGTTCAAGGGTGCGCATGTGCGTGGCCTGCGCGCACTGAACGCGCTGCTGGCCAAGCACCCCTACACCGCGTACTTGAAACGTCAGGCCGACAGCGCCTACGCGAACGATCGCAACCCGCAAGACGCCTACGGCCTGCACTTTGCCGGGCCGCTGGATTCCATCGACGCCGCCCGCCAGCACAGCGCGCTGGACCTGCTGAACGCGGCGCCTTGAGCTGATCACCCACAACGAGCAAGGGCCGGCGCCACCACCCGTGGCGCACGGCCCTGCACCGCACTACAGCGGCCTGAGGAACACCACAACTTCAGAGGACTTTCCAAAATGAGAAGGCTCAAATCGACCGAGCGCCGAATTGCGCTCCAGGTCGTGCTCGCCGCAGGCTTGGCACTCGCCGCCTGCGGGGGCAACGACGCTTCCGACGACACCACCAATGAGGCCGACAGCGCCGAGCGCGCGCAAGGCCTGGCGGCCGGCACAGAAGGCGCGAATGCGGACCTGCTGGCCATGGTCAACCCCTTCATCGGCACCAAGATCGGCAACCCCGACGGCGACCAGGACACGGGCGGCGCGGTGGGCAACACCTTCCCGGGCGCGACGCTGCCCTTCGGCATGGTGCAGTTCAGCCCCGACACCGGTTACGGAGAGTTCTACGGTTTCGGTGGCTACAACTACGACAAGGGCGTGATCCAGGGCATCAGCCTGATCCACTCCAGCGGCACGGGCTGCTCGATCCAGCAGGACATCTCGTTCCTGCCCATCGTCGGCAACGTAGGCCAGTCGCCCGGCACGCACCTGAGCAGCTACCAGGTGCCCTACTCGCACACCAATGAGACGACGACGCCGGGCTATTACCGCGTCGGCCTGAACAACGGCGTCAACAACGAGCTGACGATCAGCAAGCGCGCCGGCTTCGGGCGCTTCAACTGGCCGGTGACCAACGACGCGACGATGATCCTGAACGTCGGCCGCAACGGCGTGGGCGCGCGCAGCGCGATGCTCGAGATCGTCGGCACCAACGAGGTCCGCGGCTTCGTCGAGACCGGCGGCGTCTGCGGCGGCGGCGGCTACTTCGTCTACTTCCACGGCCAGTTCGACAAACCCTTCGCGAGCTTCGGCACCTACCAGGGCGACACCGTCACGCCGGGCTCGCGCAACGCACCGCGGGCACAGAACAACGGCGGCTGGGTCAAGTTCGCCGGTGGCGGCCAGGTGCACTTGCGCGTCGGCGTGTCGTACGTCAGCACCGACAACGCCAAGCTCAACATGCAGACCGAACTGGCGAGTGTCGACTTCGACACTGTCAAGACCAATGCGAAAGCGAGCTGGAACAAGCTGCTGAACAAGGTGCAGATCACCGGCGGCTCGACCGACGACCGCACCAAGTTCTACACGGCGCTGTACCACTCGCTGCTGCACCCCAACCTGTTCAGCGACGTCAACGGCCAGTACATCGGCTTCGACAACAAGATCTACACCGCGACCGGCTGGGACAAGTACGCCACCTTCTCGGGCTGGGACATCTACCGCTCGCAGGTGCAACTGATCGGCTGGCTGCAGCCCAAGGTCGCGAGCGACATGGCGCAGTCGATGGTGGTCGACGCCGAGAAAGGCGGCGGCGGTTACCCGAAGTGGCCGACGGCGAACGACGACACCTGCGTGATGGTGGGTGATGCCGGTGCGGTGATCGTGGCCAACCTGCATGCCTTTGGTGGCAAGAACTTCGACACGGCATCGGCGCTGAAGTACATGGAGCAAGCCGCCACGCAACCCGGCACGCGTTCACGCAATTGCGAGACGCGCGCGGGCCTGTCCGGCCAGCAAAGCCACGGCTACATCCCCGAGGGTGCCGGCGGCGTGTGGGGCCCTTCTGCCACGACGCTGGAATATGCGCTGGCCGACTCAGCCATTGCGCATTTCGCCGAATCGCTGGGCAACACCGCCAAACGCGACCAGTACCTGGCCTACGCGCAGGACTGGAAGTCGCTCTACTCGAACTTCTCGGGCTACATCCACCCCCGGCTGGATGCCGGCGGCTTCATCAACGGCTTCGACCGCACCAGCGGCAACAGCTTTGTCGAAGGCAACTCGTCGCAGTACACCTGGATGGTGCCGCAGAACTACCGCGGCCTGTTCGACCGCATGGGTGGCAACGCCACGGCGATCGCCCGCCTGGATGAGCACTTCACCAAGCTCGACGCCGGCGCCAACAGCCCGTATGCCTTCATGGGCAACGAGCCCGAGCACGGTTCGCCCTGGGCCTACCTGTTCGCCGGCGCGCCGTACAAATCGCAGACCGTCGTGCGCCGCATCCTGACCGAGCTGTACCGCAACAGCCCCGACGGCCTGAACGGCAACGATGACCTCGGCGCCACCTCGGCGTGGTATGTGTGGGGCGCGCTGGGGCTGTACCCCGAGCTGCCGGGTGTCGGTGGATTCGCGGTCGGCAGCCCGCTGTTCCCGACCACGAAGATCAAGATGGGCAACGGCAAGATCCTGACGATCAAGGCTCCGAGTGCAGGTGCCAACGGCGCCTACATCCAGAGCATGACGATCAACGGCGTGGCCAACACCAGCACCTGGCTGCCGCTGACCAAGCTGAAGGCCGACACAACGCTGCAGTTCGAGCTGGGTGCCACGCCCAACACGAGCTGGGGCAGCGCGCCGGCCGATGCACCGCCGTCTTACGACAACCCACGGGTCACGAAGAGCAGCACCACGTTCAGTGCCGACTTCGACAGCCGCAACTCGCAGCCCGACTGGAACGACACGATCGACTTCGCGGCCAACATCACCGGCTACTGCTGCTCGCTCAACCACATGGAGACCTCGACCCGCCGCGAGGGCGGCACGCACAGCGGCGCCGGCGCGCTGATGTACTCGGGCAACGACAACGATGCGACGCAGTCGTACTCGTACAACAAGGTGTTCGACGTGAACATCCCGGTGGGCAGCGCGACGACCCTGTCGTACTGGATCAAGCCGAGTGCGGTGTCGGCCAACAGCGCCTTCGTCGCGATCGACCTGGTCTTCACCGACGGCACCAGCCTGCGTGATACGGGCGCGATCGACCAGAACGGCATCCGCGTCCACCCCGAGTTCCAGGGCCGCGGCGGCAAGTTGGTGCTGGACAGCTGGAACGAGGTGCGCTCGAACATCGGCCAGTGGGCCGCAGGCAAGACGATCGACCGCATCGTCGTCGGCTACGACCGGCCAGACGCGACCGGGCAGTTCCGCGGCTTGATCGACGACGTGCGCATCGGCGCGCCCTGAGGCGCATCAGCTTCACATCAGCACCGGCTTTCTAGCATCGATCCCATAAGGACTGTCGACATGAGCACACCAGACATCGCCACACGTCTTCTCGGCCGCTGGCTGAGGGCCTTGGGCGCTTGTCTGGCGCTCGCTGTTGGCAGCCCTGCCATGGCCATGGCTGCAGGCCCTTACCAGCCCAACGATGCGCCGGTGCTGGTGGTGCTGGGCCAGTCGAATGCACAAGGCTTCAACCAGTTCCTGACCGGTGCGGACGTCAACCGCATCGGCCAGCATCTGGCCCACGTGAAAGGACTCAGCGTTGCGGCCAATCGATCATTGACCACAGAGGACGTCAGTTGGGACGGGTTCTCCGTCGATAACC
>Ga0307515_10008935_pt1 | contig 19464 bp, 12 predicted proteins | sample 17_EM_MG_FD_194513 | JGI IMG/M metagenome (GOLD analysis project Ga0307515, IMG submission 194513) | Populus trichocarpa ectomycorrhiza microbial communities from riparian zone in the Pacific Northwest, United States - 17_EM | ecosystem: Host-associated > Plants > Roots > Unclassified | place...
TATAAAAAAATAAATAAATTAAAATAATAATAATTAACATTTCATAAATTATTTCAAATAAAATAAGTACCAATCAAAAGAATGAGGATCAAATTTGATAGATAAAAAATTTCAATAAAAAAATGATAAGGGAAAAACAAATAACAATTATAAAAACGAGGACCAAAGTTAATATAAAAATTAAATTTTAAGAGATGAAATTGAAAAATAAATATTCAAAACAATATATATATATATATAGCAATCAAAAGTTTGAGGACCAAATTTGATATAATCAATAAATAATATGACATTTCTAAATTTTTCACAACTTCTGCAAAGTATTTTTTGCCCAAAATTTCCAAGAAAACACTTTCCTGAAAACCAAGCCAAATTTTTCTTTGACTGGAAAGTGTTTTTTGTTGACCAACTTTTCCAATAACAAACAAACACAAAAAAGTTTGGAAAATGATTTCCGGAAAACACTTTCCAGAAAACAAACATAGCCTTAGTTTTTCCTTTATGTCCATCCACGAATTTACTTTCCAAATCACTATTACAAAATGACATAAAACTAAAACAACTATGCAACACATAACATTATATATAAAAAAACAAACCATACATATATTTATAAAAGCTACAAAATATAATTTATAATTAAAACTTATGCATAAAACTATAAAAAAATGATAAGAATACATATAAGAATAAAGCATGGAATTCAAATATACGCATGACATAAGATTCACGTCCTTGCACTGCATTGAACAATCAAGTAACAATACAATTGAGCAGTACCCAGTTTCGTGGCCAGGCGTTTCCGGCAAGGAATTTCCTGTTTCTGTATTTTAGGTTTGAATTTTTGTGTACATGCATATTATTCTCGTGGTGTTTTATTTATTTACTAGGCTTGCAGGGTATTCAATGGATCTGGAAATTAATCGTGTTGCGTATAAACTAATCCAGACACCCCGGGTTATAAAAAAAAATAGTAACAATACAATTGAAAAAAGTCTGTCTCTAGTGGTTTCAACATGTATAAACAAAAAAATGAATATATATAAAAATGTGTGGAATGATAATATGGAGCTGAGTAGTTTAATGAGAGGTGAAGTTGTTTTTGAGCTAGAACAACAAATGATGACAAATTACGTGAATATCATCTTCAAGGTCATTATCAACCTAGATGCCATGATTAGTTTTCTTTTCTTCTTCTTTTTTTGCCTCGACTTTTCAAGCTAAACTGATGGATAGGGAGATGTAATTCAATGGCCTCTCGTTTTCAAGCTAGTTACGATACCACCACGAAAGAACTCGTTCGTTCTGTCACCCTCGTTATCTGTTGAACTGTTTTGTTTTGTTTCAATGCTCTCCGTTTCCTTTCAAATTGGACCGCTGAAACTAGCGTGGCCATGTTGAGTTGTGCCAGAATTGGATTGCCCCTCCACAACATTAGACAGAGTTCTTACAAGAAGCCAAGAAAAAGAGTTAATAACATAACGTACACGTCTCTTTCTTGACAGCTGGCAGCTTGTTTCATCCACATGGGTGGCCCTAACCCTACATTTGTACACTTGGCTCTCGAGCATTAAATGGCCGGGAGAAAAAGCTGCCTCTTCTTCTCTTCTTTTATTTCTCCTCGCCTTTTATTTTCCCTGGTAGAGTGCCCCGCTTGTTTGGTAGGAGCAAAAATTAAGCAGGAAAATATAAATAACACGCTGGGCCTAGCTTTTTTACATATTTCCACACGAATTGATATATTTCGAGAGAGAAAGCAGGGCCAAACTTTAGCATGCATTTCGAAAATTATACTTTATATTTCTCTCGATAGTTTTATTTATTTTTTATTTTTTTTTGATAACCTGGGATGTCCGGACCAGTTTACGCACACCACGACTAATTTTCAGGTCCACTAAATACCCTGCAAGCCCAGTAGACAGTAAGGTATCGCGGGGATGACATATATGTACAAAAAGAATTGAATTACAGAAAAAAAAAACAAGTCCCTTCTCTACTGGGCCACGACCTCATGTGCCTTTTTTATCTTTTCTAGCAAGACAGTGAACTTGGTTTTTTCTAATACCTTAACTCTTGGTGTGCAGCAAGATGTAACAAACAAGTCAAGTCCTTTGGAAGAAAAGGAAAAAGTCTTGCGGTTTAAAAGGTTGTCTCGGTTGCTCTGTTTTTTTTTAACTCAACAAGGGGAATGTTTTCTTTGCTTGACATCCCTGGCATACTACGAGTCCGTCTAGCTTTTTTTTTATTTTAAGTGAATCACTTTTTTTAGCTTATTATAAAAAAAAAGGTAAGGAAAAAAATGCTTCTCTCGTTGTTTTTTACATGCTACTCAGTGAGCCGTATTAATTCTTTTTCATATAAAAAATATTGTTCAAGCATTATAAGTGTATTTTAAAAAATATATATAAAAATGTGCAACTCATATTTGTAAATTTTACTGGATTAAATAAGTTGATTTTATTTTAATTAAATAATAAAAAAGTAGATAATGACAATAAATGGACAAAATAAATAATAATAATTATTATAATAACCCTTAAAAGAATTCAAAAGGAGAAAAATGATTTAGCATAATTCATAACCAACTAAGGACTAAAATGGGTAAGAAAAGGTATAATTTGTGGGTAAAAATGATTTAGCATAATTCCCCTCTGCCACGCTTCATCCCATCATGAAGAAAACATCGTGAATTAATATTTTAACAAAATGGTAGAAGGAATTTTCTGGCCATCACGCACTGTCCAAAAATAACGAAAGTTTCCCACACGTACAATGGCATGTATATTTCATACGCTAGCCTATTTGTCTTGCTCGTTTATCCCAGTCCCCACAATTTTTTTTATTTTCATTTTTTGTCCCTTAAGACTTAAGTGTTTTAAATTAGTTGATTTTTTTTATTTCTCAAAATCAAGCACCATAAAATGTTCCACGACGGTGCAAGATCTCAGTATCAAGAGTCAAATCCTAAATTAAACTAATTATAAAGAATCAAATTGAAAAATAAATAAATTAATAAATAAATTGAGGGATAAAAAAGGGGGGCTTAATATTATCTCCATGGCTTTAATTATTTTAAATCAATAAATTTTCATTCAATTCTTGCAAACTGAGCAGCAGTTTTTTCTCTCTAGGTGGACATAACTTTTACCACGGGCCCTAGTTTATTTATTTTTCAAGGATATTTTAGAATTTTCAACGAAATTTGGAAGCATTCAAACTTATTTTCTATTCATTTTATGTAATTTTGTGAATATTTAATGTTCATAGAGTAAGAGACTTTATTACCTCGAGTAAATTTCAAAATTACGTTTGGAAGTAGATCGAATTTATTATTATTGGTGAAGGGATTCAATCAAAGATATCAAAAGAGATAGTAGGATAGACTTTATGAACTCTTAAATAAATGGCAAAACCAACGAAGTGATGTTCTAGTGGTTAAGATATCATTATATTTCTAGAAATATAAAAATACAAATTCGATCTTTAAAAAATATATTTATTAGAAAGAACAGCTACAAATCCCGAACATGAATAGTTTTATTATTTAAAAGGATAGGAGGATACCGGATAAGAAAAAAAAATAGCAAAATCAAATGAAAGCTGACATGAGAGCAACATTTACCGAAAAGGGATTAGTTCAAATACATTATTCACCAAATTAACATTATAAACCTCAATATGTTGCAACCTGTATAAAAACTTCCGCTAAACCATTTAACCCTTAAATTGGGCTCCTACATTCAAAAGGTCTCTCTATCTCTCTCTCTCTCTCTCTCTCTCTCACACACACACACACACACACAACTGATACAAAATTCAAAAGATACCCAGCAGTCAGCACGCGTTGATGCTAATGTCACTGTTAAAAGTACAAGCACACATGAACGTAATTGTAAATCACTGGTGTTGGGGTCGATGGTGGTGGCTGGCATGTTTTCCATATATATAAAAAAAAAACAGTTTTGTTTTTTTTCCCCGTTTTTCCCTGGCGAAAACTTTCAAACCTCAGGAGTGCATGTCGTTTCATGGTACTTTTTATTATCCCAGCCAGAACTATAGCATTTTATGGATCAAATTTGGTTCTCTTCGTCCGACTCTACTACGTTTTTCCCATATATATATATATATGCCCCTGGCGTCCACGTGTTGTTTAGTATTAAGAGGGGTCATCTTCATCCTAAAACCCACCCACTTGCTCTAGTTACATTTTGGGAAAAAATGACTATAATGGTGAAATCAAACCTAGATATTATATGTAATTAAAATAGCAAAAATAAAATTCAAGTTAGAATATAAAATGCAATTTCTGTATAAATGAGGAATTGAAATTATTATTTAGTTACAATTCACATAATTAAAAGGCAATTAGTTAATTATGGGATTGTTTTTTGCCCTATTTGTAAGAGCATTAACAATATTAGATGAAGGGATCAGGTAGAAGATTTTACAATGTCTACAGGCGAGTAAAGAATTTATTGCAGTAAGATGAACATAGAAAAATTTAGTTGAACAGTCATTCTATATTTTTTTTCATGTTCGTTGACAAATGAGGCCTAATATATATATATTAAAAAAAAGGGGACAGGGGTGACAAATATGCTACAGTTCAGGGACGAACAAATGCCACCGGACCAATTGCATGCTGAGGAAAAGGACAGGTGCAAGTTCCTGGTGAGAAATTGGCCTTCGCTTTCACAGTGCGCACACGCACAAAGTATGAGAAGGATTTTTTGTCGGTACCCATTTCTTGCTTTCAGTCTCCTCTCTGTCAGAATCTGCCCTTAATTTCCCCTCGCCTCTAATTCTTTCAACGTTACTCTGTAGATCTTTTACAGCTCTAAAATAATTACCTGATGCCTGCGATGTTAGTGCACTGTGTAGGTTATAACTCAGGTTACCTCATGGGGTATTCTTTTAGAAGAAAATGAACGGAATAAAAACTTTTATAAATAAATCAAGTTTTTCTGGGTTGTAACCTTTAAGTTTTTCAAGAAAAAAAGAAAAAAAGAAAGCTATTTTTTTTCTATAGTTTAGGACAATAAAACTTAAGGAATTAAGTAACTCTATGCATGAACATCATGCACTACTTCAATATTCATGTGTTCTGGCAGGGCTGTGCTAGCCCGTCTGCGCCTCGCCGCAGATAACTGACGTTATGTATGAGCGCAGGAGAACCCCGCGAGGGCCATTGCTGTTGGGTAGCACCTACTTGGTTTTTAAATTTAGGGCACGCATTTAACGTATGTTGCATTTAATTCATCCGTACGTACGTATCGATTACATCCTGGGAAAAAAAATCAATCAAAGCTTTCTCGTTTAGAAGATACAAGAAACATGGAACGTAAGAGATCAGAATCTTGGCGCCGCGCTCCAACAAATTGATTAAGGAGATATCAATTAGAATTACGGTCTTTGATCTTTCATGACTCCCAGTATTTTTTGTTTTTTGCTGGTCTGGCTAGCCTTGAGCTGTCGAGGAATAAATTAATTTTGCAAATTAAGCGGCAGCAAGTAATCAGCAAATTGAGAGGAAGCTTTCCAAGGATTTTGTCGCATGCGCAATTACACCCTCTTGAGGGAGAGGGCAGTTTGCAGTTGCACAGAATGGAGAAAACATTTTAGCAGTGAAAGGAGGGATGGCTGGCTAGCTGGCCTTTACTAGTTGGCATCCATGCAATGGTCCCTTGTAAAGTAAAAGTCGGTGGTTCTTGTCAGCGGAGGACAGACAGCTTACAGAGTCACTCACCAGCTGTCAGCACCACTCCCATCCCATGATGCGTCTATTTTGTCTCAGTTGCGACACGTGTAAGCTCACCCTGAGGTAAAAGTGGCATTCAGGGGTCTAATACTGGGATCTTTTCTGATTCTCGACTCATGGGCTCGCAGTTCTGAAATTGCCCTTGCCCCTGATATTACCAAGAAAATTAAATAATAATAAAAATTAAGGAATTTCCCAGCCATTTCATACCCATGCACTGTCGATTTTACCCTGCGTTGTCTATCACCTTTCCACTCCATGACCTTTTTCTCGTGACACTGGTTCGGCAGACGAAACGACACCATGTGTCATTCGGTCATTTACAAAATATTCTCAAATTATCTTTTATACCCCGGCCAATCAAAATGCTGTTTGTTTTTTAGCCAATTGGCATAGTTTTTTTTTTAGTTTAACGTGAGTGTCCGGGCCAGTTTGCGTGTATCTCGACTAATCCCACGGCCCCTGAAGTTAACGACCATGTAAATCTTCAATAGTCATCATATGAGCACCCACAGGGTTCGAACCTGAGACCACAGAGAAAGCAAACTTTTTGATCCCAAGCTCTTATCACTAGAGTACCACCTAGATGGTTACATAGGTTTCTTTACTTAATGAATTGTTGGTATAAAAAGCTAAAACTGAAAATTATAGTTGTAAATAAGAGCTCCACTAACGATGTCTTTTGTTTTTAGCCAATTAGCATAGGTTTTTTTTTTTTTTTCTTGTTCTATTCCTTCCTTGTTGGGCCCTGTTGGGCCCTGGTTGGGTCTTAATTAACTCTAGATTAGTTTAAATCTGAAACTAGATTTAAGAGTTTCAAAAGATGTTAGAGTTTTAGTATATAAAAAGGAAAAAAATCAAGTAAACCTTGATGAATTTACTAGATTTGGGTTAATTTTTTTAAATCACAATCCATGAAATTTTAGACCCGAGTTCAACTAAAAAGCTCAATTTCCAACTAATTTAATGTTGAGTGATAGAATTAGAAAAATATATTTCAATATAAAAATCTTGTCAGAATAAAACAAGTAGCAATTAAAATAACAAGGACCAAGTATGGTATAAAAATAAAATGAAATCAAATATTGAGAGAAGAAATTAAAAAAAATCAACAAAGAAACTAATTAAAAACAAAACAAATAATAATTAAAAGGATGTCAAATCTAGCATATGAACAAATTAAAGGATGATAAAATTGATTTTTTTTATTTTATAAAAAATTTCAGATAAAACAAATAATAATCAAAAGAACAACAATTAAATGTAAAGGCTAAACAAATTAAAAGACTACTTTGAAAATTTAAAAGTTCAGGAATGAAAACCAAGAAGGAGACAGGGATAAATGGAAAAAGGCTCTCAATATCAAATCAAAGGTTTGTACGCCACACATGTCATCGAGGGTGGAGGGACCGCCAAGATATTTCGAATACCATTATGGGAGTTACTATTTGGCAAATGTCTTTCCACGCGCCGCTTGAATAATGTGAAGATGTTCCATAAGCTGGCGCGGTTAATATTCTTTTTAAAAATATTTTATATTTATTAAAATATTAAATCGCTTCCATTCAACTTAATTATAATAAAAAATAAATGATGCAAATAAAAAAAATCATAAATAGTAGTTTTATAAATTTTGTTTTTAAAAATAATTTAGATGCTTAGAGAAGCGAATAGGACAAATATATTCCCGAAGTAATAGGCTTTGCAGTAAAAAAAAAAAAAAAAAACAAGATCACCTCAAATAGCAAGGCAATTGTTTTGTTTTTTTGGAAGTGAAAAAGGATACTTATATTATTGCAGTGAATTATGATATATGTCTAGGATACAATGAACCGCTCTTTCATTTTAGCTTTTTCCTTTTTTGCAGCTAAAAAAAAAAAATTGAAACTGAAAGGAATTTTTTATATAGAAAAAAGTAAAATAATATATAACCACTCAGGATAAAAAAAATTAAATCATTTTATTTTATTTTGATTTATGTTTTTTTACAACTGGTTGTCCTCGCGAATAATTTTTTTTAATAAATAATATGATATCTTCCCTTGATTTATCACATAAATCCAATCATGACATAAAGTACAACAAAGAAAAACACTGGGGTTTCTCATTTTCTAAAATTATAACATTAAATCATAGAAAAAGACTCCTGTCTGAAAAGTCCTGAATGAATTTATGAATAACAAATATGTTTAATTTGCTTTGAAAATCAGCTACAAGAGTGTTTAAATAGAGGCCAGACCAATATAGTTAATTAAAATCTATCAAGATTAAAATTTAAAAGTATAACTCGGAAATTAATAAAATAAAAAATAAAAAAATCTTAAATAACATCTTCCGAGACTAGTCTAGCATGATTCGGGTCTCGGTTGATTAAAGTAAAGTGATTTACTATAGAACCATTCTTGTAGAACACGTTGATAAAATTTTAACCTGGTTAAATAGTTTAATAAAAAATTATATATATTTTTAAAAAAGCTCATGCAATGCTTCTATTTTTATTTATTTATTTATTTTTAAATGAACTTGTCAATACATATTCCACGTGGAATGCATAAGAGACGAAACAGCCCCAGCACAAGAACACAGAGAGTCGTTGTGCACAGCGTGCATTTTGTTCTCCTCCTCTAATCAGCCCCCGATTGACATGGTGAATTAAGTTAATCTCCGAGCTATAATTTGTCAGTTAGACAAGGATTGATTTAACAAACTCAATAGCTTGTCCAGGATGACACAAACGTCACATGTCTCATTGTCTTGGACAGTTACGGGCTTCTTCTAGGAAATACCAAAATGAAATTGTCTCTGATCTCCTGATTAAACCTCCAGTACCGTCTGATGATTATATATAGTGGCTGTAGTCAACCGCCATGAATTCTATGCACTAAACTTATAGCTAGAACAACAACCAACACGAGTTTACAAGCAGGAGGGCAAGCTACAATAATCTTCAAATTAAAGAGGCATACCTACCTTCATCATCATCATCATGTATATATATATATATATACTGACATGAAAAATCCCCATGACAATTATTCTGTCATCACTCCAAATTTCTTTCGTTTTCTTTGATTGGCCTTTTGCTACAAGGAAAAAACAAAACGAAGAAAAGGCTTCCCATTAAAATATCTGTCCCGGCAACTGCTCCACTTGTCCAGAGGAAAAATAATGCAATGCCCCTCAGAAGGGTCCTATGCCCAAAGAGCATAAATACCACAAAGGCCGAAATCCCATTACCAGGGCAGCACCCCATGCCGTAGATCTTGTTCAAAAACAGTGCAGCACCAGAAGAAGCATTGGCAAATGGATCACATCATACCAGACGAGAAGAGAGACAATAATAAATCAGAAGAACACCACTTCGATTGGACCTTACTAATTAATCATACCAGCTAACTAAGTAGTAGTAAATAAGTAATTAATGAAAGCAAAAAGAGGAGGTGCTAATGGGAATAAAATGAAAAGAAGGTGGACAAAAAGGGAATAACAACGAGGGTCTCAAAAGCTACAAAAGACCTCGACATGCTTTAAAGACCAGAAGGAGAGAGAGTGTAGTGGCTATGGAAATCATGTTGACTCACAGTGTTTGTGTATCCGCTCCTACCTCTCCATTATTTCTCTGAAAGAAAATCATTAACGAACTCTCTCCTCTACTATTTCTCAGCTGGTAAGCAAGAAAGGAAACTAGCTACTTACTGCTCTATGCTACTACCTCCTTACTCCTTTGTTTTTTTTTTTCCTTCCCATCTGTTTCACTGTTTATATCAAGAAAAACTGTTGCTAAAAGAGAGAGAAACTTGGAATCCGGCAACAACCCATTTCTTGTCTTGCTATATTTGTATATACGCTCAAGCTATTGAAATGGGTATTTTTATGTCTTGCTCTTTTTTATTTTTATTTTTTGAAAAAAAAAGCTGATTTTTTTTTTATTTTGCTTGTTTCTCTTGGGATTTTTAATCGGAAAGTCGTTGGAGTTTTTTCGTTAGTTTTAGGCTAAGTATCAAAGATGGACTAGGGATGTATGTTGTTTCTGTTTGGTTTGCTGAGAAAGGTGAAAGAAAAATAAAATTTGACAGTGAAGGGTAAAAAAAATAAAAATAAAAGAAACATCATCTCTGCTTAACTCAGCCTATATTTTGAGAAAGCTTTTGTACTCTGTTCTCGCACAAGAAATGGAAAACATAAGCATTAAGTTTCCTCTTTTTTTTATTTTTTTTTCAAGTTATGTTGTCAGTAACATCACTGTTATTAACTTAATTTTTCTTACCATGGGAGATATTAATTCTAGGAACCAGAATTACCGAGTTTTGCTTTTAATTATGTTTAATGGAACGTGTTCTTATGCTCAATGTTTTTGCTATTATCTTTGTTTTTTGTTTTTGGTACAAATAGACACACAAATTTAAATTATAAGCTTATCTACTAGTTCCATGAGTTTTGGAAAATTAAAGTGAGCTTGTTTTCTTTGTTTTTTTATTTTTTTGTGCACTCTTTTCGTACCAGATGATAAACAAGCGGTCCTTTTTTTAAGTTGTGAAATTAATCATTTTGAATTTGTTTGTACTGTCTGCAGTTTTACATTTGTTATCCTGATGGACTTCTGGAGCTATGCTTCAGAAGGAAAAGGCCTTCTTTTCTCTGATGAAATAGATTTATCTGTTGATGCATTTGCAAGAAGTAGAAAAACATTGATAGGATGGGATACAGAATCGGTTGAGAGTACTGAGTTTATAGATTTTGGTTTCTCTGAAATTCCAAGAAAGCCTTTTCATGGCAGCAAAACAGGTGTGGGTGTGCTTGGTGGTACTGATGGTGGTATTGATTCGAGTAAACTAGTCGCAAGTTCTCCTAATTGCATGATTGCATCCAATTCGTCAATGGAATCCGGGTCCAATCATTCGAATTCTCTCGTGGAATCTAATAGTCAGGAGTCATCACTGATTGATTTGAAGCTAGGGAGATTGGCTGATTTCAAAGATGCACAAAATAGCAAGTTTTCGAAAGAGAGGTTGTTATCTTCAGTAAGTCCAACTGCTCAGGCAAAGCGTGCTCGAGCGACATGTTCACGCCCTCAGACTACCTATTGCCAGGTCTATGGTTGTAACAAGGATCTTAGTTCTTCAAAGGATTACCACAAGAGGCATAAAGTTTGCGAGGTTCACTCAAAAACGCCTCAAGTTATTGTTGATGGCAATGAACAGAGGTTTTGTCAGCAGTGTAGCAGGTTGGTTGGTTACATGTTTTTTTTTTTTTTTCAATCACGTTATTTATCTTAGTGCTTAGTCAGTGAAGATCATATTTTTATTGACACATTGCATGTAGGGTCACTAATAAGTATAGTGATGAACTTATTATGATAAATCTTTATGAAGACATGACAAAGGCACCCTGTCAAATACGACAGTACAAAAGGGGTTAGCCACTGAGTTCTTAATAATCATACTTACTTTATTCATACATCTAGATTATTTTTGATTCACTAGAAAAGGAAATAAGACCACAAAATGGAGTCAAAGTAGGCTGATTTTTCATGTTTCGAGTTTCACAAGACAGTAGAGGCTTTGGATTTTCAGTGCATAGATAGGTTCAAGTGCCATGACAGTTATGCATCAAGTATATGGCAGGTTTAGTTGATTTTTTTATCGTGTTCCTATTGTAGTAGCCCTAATTGTTTTCAACTTGGTGTCCGGATAGTGTTTTGCCGTGCCTTGTTTTTCCTTATGCTGAGGAAGCTCGGGATCTTTTCTATATGAATCCTGCTATCTTTGGACTATTCAGGTTTCACTTGCTGGTTGATTTTGATGATGGTAAGCGAAGTTGCCGTAAACGCTTGGCAGGCCACAATGAACGTAGAAGGAAGCCTCAATTGGGTACCCTCTCTGTCAAACCACATAAGTTACTGCATCCATATCAAGGTATTGACATCTGGTACTCTTTAATCAATCTACTTAGGAAATGCAATTCAATTTCATATTGAAGCCAAACAAACAGATATGAGCTTCTTTGCTTCCCATATGAAAAGAAGGAAAACCAATTTTCATTAACCTCACATGATGCGTCTTAAAGATTTATGACCTTGATGGTGGTCGTTTTTATCCTCTAAATAATTACTAAATATGCATATTCTTGAAACAACTTTATCAGGTTTATTCTTTTCATATGTCCTATGACATTTTTCTTTAATGATTGATCTATTTTTTTGAGCTCAGCCGACTATTTACTTGCTACTAATAAAATTTTGAGGTTAGATCATATATTTACTTGCACAAAAACTGTAAGGGGCTTGTTTCAAAATTCAGCTTCTTTATTTTCCCACGCATGTCTAGTTATGCTAGCAGAGTCTGACACTTGTGGTTTTGCGTTTTGATCTTTCTTAAAAACTCTCGTTTAGATTTTCAAATGACATCTCAGTTTAATGACCAAGTAATTTGACTGGAAAAATAAAGATATTCCGTGGCAAACCTTTTCATTAAAGTAACTATTGCTTAAAAAACATTATGCTTGCCTAACTTTTGATTCTCATCCAAATTTACGAGCTATTCCATCAAATCTGAGAATAACATGGATTGAGCAGGCACCAAATTTCTGGGGACTTCCTTGCCAAAGAAAACATCTCTTCTTTTCCCAAACATGCTTCCAGGGAGTGCTTTTTGTCCAGGAAATTATGAAGAAGAAAATTGGTGCAGGCGCATTAAATTGGAAGAGAATTCAATTTACAGCTCTCCATCTGCAATACCCATGGGAAACGGGCAGTTGCTGCCGAAGTCATTCCTCCATTTGCACGGCAATGGGTTACAAAAGACTTGTGGAATTTCTTCACCGGCAATTGATGACCGCAATTTTTGTAACACAACAACTTTTCATGAGTTAGCTGGGGCGTCGCACTCTAGCTGTGCTCTCTCTCTTCTGTCAGCTGAATCACAGGACTTGAGCCATTCTGCAGGAAATATAACGGCTAGGCCCTTGGTCAGTCAAGTGAGTCATGCTTGTCAGAGCTTGGGTAATGTTAACAAATCTTTAGGGGTAGGCTCCTTGGAAAAGTACTTCCCAAATGGGCTCTATCCGTCTGGAATGAATTTCATTGAAGTCAACGATATGGGGCCATTTGTGGTTCCTGGTTCCGGTCACGCAGCGGACTTCCAAGTTGAAACAGATGGATTTCTACAACAGTCAGATATTTTGAATGCGAAGTATTGCGTTTCTCCTGAAAATGGATCAACTGTGGATTTGCTTCAACTCTCATCACATCTTCAGAGGGTGGAGCAACAGAGGAACTCCATGCAAGTGAAGCATGAAAATGAGGAGTTCTGCAGTTTCGGCTCTACTTATGGGGTGTGAGAGGAACAAGGTATGTAGGAGAATAACTTGGTTCATCCTTTTTGGTTAAACCTCGTTCGGTGTAGTGGGAGATACCATGGATAGCGTGAACAATGTTGACGTGTTTTTTCTTAGACAATGCGCGCTCTTCTGCCTTGATGAGAAAATGATAAATCCAGTGTTGTTTCAGGTTCAAAGGAGAGAATTGATGGCAAGCTGCTTGCCTGCATCAGATATAACTACTAACTTTATCGGTGCAGTAGACAATAGGCCCTTAAGAGACTTCAGCTTGCGTTTGCCGTGCATTCCTTTACTTGAAAGGTAAATAACACGAACAATATGTGGAATTTTTTTAATATTATTGTTGTTATTATTATTGTAAGGTGATGCAAGTTTGATTTTGCTAGAGATGACTTATTTCAACTTTCATTTGGAAATACTGTGCTGGACAAGAATTCAATTACTAAATTATGTACGACTGAGTATATCATTGCAGAATTTTCGGCTTTTGTTCACTGACCCATTGCATTTTCGATGGACAAATTTGAAGGGGCAGAAATTAGGGCTGTTAATATTTTGATTAGAAGGGATTAAACACTTGATCCACTAGGTGACCTTTGATTTATATTTTGATTAAATGCTCCTCTCCCTTAGTGTTGCGGATGGAAAATTATGACAACTCCTGCAATTTTTTGTATTAAAAAACAAACCCATCCCCAAGTTCCGGGAGCTTTGACCCATCTGACTTCGGAGCGGAATGCTTTTCCATCTTTGGTATTATTGCTTTCTTTACTCCACTTCCTATTGAAGTAAACGTGGGAGTGGCCACCTCATCCACTCATCAAAGGGAGCTCCTCCCTTTTCTTCTTGGTGGTCTGGATTGTGGACGGTGAGTTGTAAAAGGAACGCAAATTCAAAAGTTGAAAGGATTTTAGCCATCAACTCCCCACTGGAATCCTGTATTTTTATAATGCAAAGCTCTGCAACTTGGCCTCAAAAGCGAGATAACCTTGAGACTCAGCACGTCTTCGTTGTAAATAAATAAGTATTATGTCTACAGCCTTGTTATCAAACTGTTGTCTTGTTGGATGTGCCCTGCCGCTCGAGGCCCACGGGTACAAGGTGGTCAAATCTGGTGATGTCACTAATGACGCTTGCTAATTCAATAATAAATGTTGTCTTGGCTTGATCTTCTATATAGTGCGTGTATGGTGCAGCTAAGATTTCATTTCTAGAAGATTCCCAGAGTGTAAAATATATATAAATCGTCGAGGCTAATTGCATACCCTCTTGACAAATACCAGGGCGTGCTTGGTGGCTCATTGACTATCATCGCATTCGTTGAAAGAGTGAGTTTGTCATCGAGGGAGGGATTTTGCCAAGGAAGATATAGACGATATTTGGGCAAAATCTATGGACAAGACTAGCTTGTCCTTTCTTTTAAACCCCCTTCTCATCTCTAGTAGGACTCTATATTTGCTTGATTTTTGTTTTAAGCATAAAAAATGGAGACCTGCATGCATGGAAGCATCAATTGCCATGAAGATTTGGCAATCTTGAGTTTGGCCGCTAATACAGATAACCGGTCAATGCATTCGTGAGCATGGGTTGTGTATTTTAGGGTTTTTCCAGATGTAGAGGCTTATCGGATTGAGCCGGTGCTTCTTTTGAGTACTTGCCAAGTTATATAAATAATGCAAATATGCTATAAATTAATATCACAGTCGGCATTAGTATACCTTGATGAATTCTTGGTGTTCCATGGATATAAAAATGATAGAAATGTGATGGGTTAGAGGAGCACAAATAAAAATATAAAATAGATTTGTTTTTAATATAATTTTGAAGTAAATTTGTGTTTAAAATATAAGTTACTAATGGAATGGTCCAAGTCCAACTCCGGTACTGTTTCTCAAAAATCCCTAAACGCATCGTCACTAGGTGTAAGGGCCGGCTACTTGTCGGTACTATGTTTGGAAGTGCAGTCAAACTGCATTTCTGAAAATATTTGATTTTTTTATTTTAAAATAATATTTTTATGTTTCTTGATCCCTAAACGCATCGTCACTAGGTGTAAGGGCCGGCTACTTGTCGGTACTATGTTTGGAAGTGCAGTCAAACTGCATTTCTGAAAATATTTGATTTTTTTATTTTAAAATAATATTATTATGTTTCTTGATTATGTTGGTGTAAAAAATAAATTAAAAAATATATTTTTAAATAAAAAACATTTTAAAATACAAACTCTACCTACCGTATTTTGTATGACTTCGTTACACGATTGCTTCCTAACAAACATTTTTGGACACCAAAGGTAGGTGAGAGTAAAAATAAGACAGAAAGAATCCTCGGTCTCGGTTTTACAGGCCAGGGCCCAGGATCGCCTCGTCTAACGTTGTTAATGTCTTTTGATGAGATTAGACGACGGGCCGGCTCACAATCTATTCTTCGTTGATCATAATAAGTGGGGAGCATTATGTTTAATTATATTGAATTAATAATTGACTGTTAAAAATAATATGTTTTTTTTTTTTTTTTGTAGTTGTAGTTGTGAGTGTATGGGTAACAACTATTACTCTTTTTCTTTTTCCTGTCAGGTCTCTTCACAACCACATAAAGACTATTCTATGATTTCACATCTTCTAGTTTTGGTAAACTATTATTCAAAAATCACGTAATTTCTTAGAATATATTTCATGACTTTATTATAATTGACATTCTCGTATTATTAATTTTATATAAATAATTGGATTTATAACTGGACTGCTATTATTATTTTAATGATAGCTCGATTGAACAAATGCTTGGTTATTTGATTTAAAACTATCAGCCTTTTTGAAAATCAAACGACCGTTACAGACAAGATCAGATTAGGCGCAGAGACTAATTAATTAATGAGATTGCTAATTCTACTAAATATCACACCATCTAGCTAGATCAAAGCCTAAGGCAGAAGTTCATCCATGAAAATATACCAACAAACAACACAAAATAAAATGACAAGATTAGTAGAAGGCAGGAGACGTGAAGCTAAACCAAATTAAACAAGCTGCTCTCTCTAGATGCCCTCTTGGACGCCTCAAATTTCTTTCGCACATCTATCGCTGCATTCCTGCAATATACAAGCCAAACCAATTCTAATCTCTTAATCGAGCAGCTTAAAAAAAAACACACACACAGTTTGCTATGAATGGAAAGATAACGGAAGGGATATTGTTTAATTACCTGCATTAATTATTAGGGCTCCCAGAACCAGCACCCGACTTTGGAAGGTACCTAGCCCTAGCCCACTATAACCAGCAAAGCCTGATCCAAATCAATAAAATGTGTGTGTGCGTGTATGTAAACCTTGAGCAATAAAGAATCTTACATTTTTAGCTGCTGTGCTAAAAGCTTCTCTGTGTGGTATCTCAGGATCGGCTGCTTTGATGCGCTTTATCTCCTCCCTAGGATGGAAATATACATAACACTTGTTTTGCTAGTACTTATAATGACAGGCAGGTATTGAAAAATGCAGGAATGTTGGCATATGAACCAAACGACTTGTGGGTACGTAGTATTTTCCCAATATTGATATGAAATTAATTAGGTAATTCTCTCGTATATACTTAATTTATACACATGAAAAGAAGGTTTCCATCCTTAAAATAGTGAAGGCTAGCTAAAGGTAAAATAACACGTAATTTAGCAATATTATATAAACTGCAATAGTTGCAGAAACATGTGATTAAAACGAAAAACATCTTCTTCTTACTTCATAAACCTATTGTAAGCAGATGGAAGTCGGTGTTTCTTCTCAGGCGCTGCAAAGAAAATATTAAAAATTAAAAAGAAAGAAATTCACATCAATTTAAGGGGTAAAATAGCAAATGTAATTAAGCCAACTCAATAGTTATTTAAATCAAAACAAAGATGGGGTTCCTACGCTTTACTACGAAGGGTACTGTGGGCACCGGTTGTTCGCTAGAGGTCGAGGAGGATGAGGATTCGCCCTTTCTGATATCAGTGCAAAACCCTTGCTTCTCATTGAATAAGAACTTTTCATTACTAGAAACTCCCTTCACAGTACACACGCGATTAAATATAAAGCATTTTAACATGGAATGTTATAAAGTTGTACTGAAGAGATTTGTGATGCACTGGTCTATCCTGATCATTAATTGTTGATAAATATACGTGATCTTGTCAATAGCAGCCATTTGTTAGCTAGCAAAACGAATTGACTGCCTTGTGTTTAGCTACTTGAGTTATTTCAGTTCAGATATTGACCCTGTATCTATTCTGTAGAATAACAACCGTGCCACCTGAATCGTCCAAGAGCGATCAGAAAGCAGAAGGCGATTACCGATTAATCACAAATATTTTATTTCTTGATTCAAAAAGAGTTTTAACTTATGAATGGTGATGGGATATATCCCTGTATCTTAATATTACTATTAATGTTATATAATCTACCTGTAGACTCAGTCGGTGGTACTGATCAAGACATTGCCCTTGGTTGGGAGGTCTGGTGCTGAGAAAGGAGAGATTATTGCAATGACCACATTTGACAGTCACAGTGTCCAGCAGCCTCTTGCATGGAATCCCGACCTAAACAATTGAACAGTGGAAGAAATCATGAAAACTTGATGTGGGTGCACCACAAGATATAATTATCAGGCTAGCTACACACATGTAATTCAATCATCCAAGAATTTAACTAAAACTTGATGTGTGTATATATATAGATACATTAAAAAAAAAATGTAGAGCCACATTTTGCTCTCTATCTAGGAAATTATTTAATTTCATGATCAGGATGAACAAGAATAGATGCGAAATGGTACCGCAAGAACAGTGTTGCAGAAGTTGCAACGGACATAGCAGAGATGCTCAGATGATGGAACCTCTGTGCTTGCTTTCTCTTCTAGGTTCATTGTCAAGCAACAAGGATAGAACAAGATTAATATAAAGAAGAGATGGCTGACTGAAGTGGAGGGTTCCTTGAGATGCAACAGCAAGCAGTCTAGCTAGGGTTTGTGAGTAATAACAAGAGGACTGCTTCAATAATGGGAGAAGAAGTATCTAGCTAAGCGTCAAAAAGAAAATCTATTGCTACTAATTGTAGTCGTAGAGTCACAGTACATGCGCTACTGCATTTTGCAGAGCGGGTTTGCTCGTTTACGCCCCTTTAATGCTCAGAGCCTCGGGCAGTAAATACTTATCAATTTATGCGATATACTAAAGTACTCTAGTTGGTGAACAGGTCTCAGTGCTAGCAAACCCATCACAGGTCCGGGATAATAAGGAACGCCATTTAATTGTGTTTTTTTATAATTTGATTTTTTTTGAAATAATTTTTTTTTTATATTTTTAAATTGTTTTAATGTATTTTGATGTTGATGTACTGATGTTAAGAATAATTTTTTTAAAATGAAAAAAATATTTGCATTTCATGCGAAAAACACTTTGAACCGCAATTATTATTATACTTCCAAACATCATCTAAGTGGATTAATTTGGATTAATTGGTTAATCCAAACCAATATTATTTAAATATTTAATTTTAAAAAATATAATGTTATTTTAAAGTATTTTTTTAAAATCATAGTTAAATCAAATCAATTTTAATTTAATTTTTAAAAAAACTCAATCAACATTAAAAACCAAATCAGTGGGTTAATCTCACCTCACAAGCGTTTGGTTATATATTAATCCCATGTTAAAAATATAACCTCTTATATATAGTAAATAAATACAATTATGGAATTAAACTCAAAATGATTTGAAGGGTTTGTAGTTAAGAAAGTTTATCTTCTTTTTTTTGGTTTTTCAAGTTTAAATTTTAAGGTGAATATACAAAAACTTATTTTTCTAAATTTATGATCTAATATGGAAGAAAATTAAAAAAAATTACTTCCCAATATATATATATAAAGCAATTTCGTTCAATTGAATTTTGGTGCGGGCCGGTTTCCATGGTGTTGTCAAATCAATTATCTGTTCAGTTTCTAACCTTTTTGGTTTCAGGAAAAATCAACACACCGTCCACCATGACATAATTGAAAATCGATCGCAATAGTTGCTAGTGTCTTGTAGGTTGACATTTATAAAATTGGTGGAGTTACTTGGAGTAGTCTGGCCTGGACTCGAGCATTGTTGGTCTATATATATATATATATCTACCCCAACTTAAGCAATCAAGAGCTAAAGAACTTTAAAGCAAGCATGGTGAAATATCAACTCAGGCAAGCATGTATAATAGAAACAAGAAAGAAAAGAAACTAGGCATGCGAGCACGACGATTTATAAAGAATGGATCGGTAAGTAGACGAAAAGTTACTTAGTTCGTGTAATTAGCAGATTTACTCACGAAAAGAATGATTAACTCTTGTTAAGAAATCATGATA
>Ga0307515_10008936_pt1 | contig 19464 bp, 18 predicted proteins | sample 17_EM_MG_FD_194513 | JGI IMG/M metagenome (GOLD analysis project Ga0307515, IMG submission 194513) | Populus trichocarpa ectomycorrhiza microbial communities from riparian zone in the Pacific Northwest, United States - 17_EM | ecosystem: Host-associated > Plants > Roots > Unclassified | place...
ACATTTCACTTGTGATTCCGCAGTCTACCCCTGTTTCATCTATTGTTCTTGCTTATCTACTCAGGTCTCCTTCTCTGTACCCGGTACAAACTTGTTCCAGTCCTTAGTATATAGTCACTTGTATTTCGTAGCTAGGAGATCAGAATTAAGATTACTACTGTCTCTTCCCCATCTCTCTTGTCTCTCTCTCTTGTCTCTTCACTTGTCTCCAGAAACTCCGGAAATTCCGGAGTCCGGAATTCACACGCTCCCTCGCATCTGCAAATCCGGGATCCTTGAGGGATTTCACAGGGAACAGGGCAATACCCTGAGTCCGCCCCGGTAATAAGATTAAGATGCTTATTGTTTTTATTATTTTAGTTACTCACTGGATCCCGAAGGGATCCAGTTCGTAACATCCTCACAAGACTCACACACTTCACCAACTCTCCCAACTATTCCAGCAATCTCTCATGTGGCGTTGTTGAGTTCATGGTGTATAGGGGGTAGTCAGATAACCTGTAGGTTTTGGTTGACCAGGACTAGCTGTCTATTGAACCGTTGGTTCACCTGTCAATGAGAAGTTACAATGACAAGTAGGCTGGTTGGTGCTCCTTGTGAACTGGATCACCAACTCCACAGGGTGAGCAGGGTTTCCTGTTTTCCGGCTCTTGACCTGCTGAGTTCGCTGAAGGTATTTGTCCCAAAGAACTACCTTCAGTAGTGTTTGAGGGTCTCAGTACTGGTTATCAAGTTGTGCACACTGGTGGACGTCTGTGCTCCTTGTAATGGTTTGTTAGTGGTGGGGAATGGAGGGAGTGATATTGATCTATGTTTGATGATCGGGAATGGACTGATCTCTGATCGATCTGGATAGGTCTTGACTGGGTTTTGATGAAAGGGGGTTTCTTGATGGGGAGGAGGTGTCTTGATGAGGGAAAGGTTACCTTAGCAACTGAGGCTGTGCTTGGTCTGGTCGCTATGGAACTGGGATGCTGGAGTGAACAACTAAGAGTGAACTGGTTGTTGGTTGCTATGACAATAATCTTCTGTTGCTATGACAATGGTTGCCTGTTGCTATGACAATGTGTCAAGGTTGCTATGGAGATATGTTACTGTTGCTATGGGGATTGATGGGGGTTGCTATGGGAACAAGGTGTGGCTGTGCGCTTACGGCTTGTGGCTGTGCTGATATGTTGAGGTGAACTTGGATGAAATGAACAGGAACTGTCTCCTGTGGGTGAGAATGGGAATGGGGGTCTGTTGATGGTGTTGACAAGGACAACTTCCTCAGTGGGACACCTGTCTGCCTTACAGCACTCTCTGCCTGAAGTAACCTCAATGGAGATTCTAACCTTCAGTTGTACAGAGATCTGGATGCTGCCTCTTAGCAGAAGCTCAATTGTGAAGACTATACTATCACTCAACCAAATAGTTCAAAGGATAGAGAGGGGAATGTATAAAGAGTTTACTAATGTGGGTCCTTGGCTGACAAACAATAGCAAGTGATCTCTGGGGTGGAGAGGTCTGCCTAGTAGCAAGGGGTGCTGAAAGGTAGGGGGGTCTCTCTCCCTTAGAACTACAGGTGAGTTTATTATATACTTTTTCACATGAGAATCTCATGGAACATTCCAGAACTTCCATGAAGTTCCATGGGCTTCCATGAGTTTCTATGAAGTTCTATAGTATTATGTAATCTACTACTATATTGTACCAGAACTTTCCATAACCTTCCATGAGTTTCCATACTGTTCCATGACCTTCCACAAGGTTCCATGGGCTTCCACAGGGTTTCCTGGGGGGGTTGTGGTTCCTTACTGCATGCTGAAGGTTCCCTGCAGGTTGCCACAAGTTGCTACAGGTCACTATAGGTCGCTACAGGTCGCTACTGGTCGTTACAGGTGAGGGTGCTCTTCTTCATCAAGCAGGTGGGGGTTTTTATACAGTAATCTGCAAATAACTGGACATGCAATTGCCATGTGCAACAGCGTATGGGTGGGGAGTAGCACAGGTACAGGTGGCTGTGAGCAGCCATTGCCAGACAATGTTGTAATGCAAGGTGATCTTGATTGCAATGACAAGAATGACAAAGAGCTAGGTGTTAATGAAACAGATGATCTGGTTGGACAACTGGTTGATTATGTTAGCAACTTAGCATTGCTCCCATGAATGTAAACAAAGAATATATCATTGCTCTCAATAATTTCTGGTGGCACATGACAACTCTCTAGGATAGTGGGATTTGCAGTAGGTAGCACAAACAGTCAGTTTGAAGTTGCCCGGTTTTGCATGCCCTACATGTGACAACCATGACACAGTTCATCATATCACACAATGGCCATGGCATCATGTTCACTAAGGACTCAAAATCTTTGCAGCTGGGGTTCTTTGTTTTGGGTAAAACAGAGGTACACAAATATGATGATAGGTGAGCAGGACTTACCCTGGTGCATTCACTCTAACTTTATTCCATCCCAAAGGCCAACCACTCCATCCAACTGTCAAGTCTACATCCCTATTGAAACACTGTCTAACGGTGATGAACAGATCCTCACAGTGGCACAATTGGACCTTTAAACCTTTGGGTTTAATTAGGGGAGGGCTGATCTATCAAGATTCATCAAGAAAATTTGAATCTTTGCTTCAGAACTTCAAGTAAGGATCTACCCTGTTCTCAAGCCCAAACAATATTTTGCAATCTACCAATCATGGATGTAGGTACTTCCCCCCTTCCCCCTCCTTTTGAAGTTATTAATCAATCCCAGTGTTGTTCAAGAAATCCACAAGAAGAACCCAGGGATTGTCTTCTGCAGAACACTGATGATTGGGGATGCACTTATCTATATCCTCTACAAAGGCAACTACAAAGCTATGGAGAATGACAGAATTAAAATCCCCCCTCTGGATAACTCCCTGAGCCCCCAAAAACCTGGTATGTCTTAATATTCCCCCTACAAACACCTCCATACTGATCAAAATACTGTAGGGCCAACAGAGCTAAGTGGGGTTGCAACGGATGATATTGATGGGGTGGCCAACATGTTCAGTATGTTTTTCAGTATGTTCTATGCTGCACTAAGCCCCATCCCCATACAGGGCACTCAAGCCTGTTGATGCAATTGCCATCACCTTATCCTCAGACTTCACACTGAGTTGGCACCCTCCCCTCCGAATAGCCATCAGCTGTCCTGACCACAACAATGACTACCTGGGTGGTTCCAGCCTCTCTATCCTGGAATCTCAGTTCTGGTCCTACTGCTTGCATACCACCAGAGGTGATGCCTGCAAACACTTGACACATCTTCCACTATACTCGGCAACTGTCAGGTGTCAGGGCAAACCTCCATGGTTAAGGTCACCCTAGAACAAGGACAGTGCAGGCTGGGTAACTGATGTTGATATGTTCTTCTAGGGACTTGAGAGGGTCTCAGTGTTGCTGATGCATTGGTTGACTTGAGAGGTACTTGGTCGGCCTTGAATGCCAAAGGGAGAGGATGTAGGAGGGGACAAGAATGAGCTCAGGGTAACACACAAATCCTGGCAACGAGAGTGATCTAGGAGGGAGAATCCTGTGTTGATAAATCTAAGGGAATACACATACTAACTAGCAGGGTCTATATACTAGCCAAGTGCACACAGACCATGTATGTACATGTTTGGTATTGTACGTGCACATATTGTGTCTGCCCTTGTTTACGTACTTGGAATCCTCTTATAAATAAATAAAGAGGGAGTGTGGTTAACCATTGTACCAAAGGGTCCTTGACTGGTATGACTGAGGTGGCCAAGATCACTATTCTGAGGGTTGTGAGTTCCAGTTGGGTTGGGTGGATCCTTTTTAGGTATTGGTGGTTGGGTATGTTGGTGTTGTAGTGACTGTGGGGGTTCGGTGGTCATAGTGATAGTGGTTTGAGGAACGAATGTGGTGGTGGGATGATGAGGAAGGTGGTGATTTCCCTGGGTATGGCTTGTGGTGATTGTGTGAGGTGTTGTTTGAGGGAGACGCAAGGTATGTGTGCGTGTTGAGCATGTTAGGAATAGGAAATTCCTGACATCAGGTGTCATTGGCTCCAAGTTGGTTCAGTCCACCATGAATGTTTACTCAGCACTGGGGTACTTTTGAAAAGTACCCACCACTTACCCACTGGGTAAATTGCCCTTCGCCCCCAGTGAACCCTCAGCACAGTGATCTTGGCCACCTTGGTCATACCGGTGACCAGCTTCTAGTCTTGGAAGCACACATACCAAGCTCACCCACTAACACTTATTGAAACCTCCTCCGACCCTCAGCTACATTTAGCAACTATTCAACCCTCTTCATGACATTCTAGTGTTGCACTTCATTCCTATTCGTCCCTACAGTTTCACCTCACCATCACACAACTCCCTTCCAATCCCACACCCGTTATCCAATCCTTGTGACTCACTAGGTCCACTCTCCTTGATCACAAAGATGTCTAAGTCCACTGATCGTCCCAATCATGTGATCCTTGGCTACAATGACTCATCCTCCAGCCAAGACCATAAAACCGTGTGCCTGGACCCTTGATGACTCGGCCCCTTGGGTCCCCGGCCCTGATCAATGTCTAAGAAGGCCCTGGCAATCAGTCCCACATCCACTCGTCCCTTTGGTACCTTTTGCAATGTTTGTTTGTGTTAGTTCACTGTACTCTTAGCCATGCATCCCTTGTAGTTAGATAGCCATGGACCTCGTTCCCCTTTGTTCCCTTATGGCTCACTATGTGTATATAAGATGACCTGTAGTAGCTAGGTTTTCCCAAAAAAATCAATCCCCTTCCCCCTTCAGCTTTAAGTTTGAGTCCCAGCCTCACCTTGCTTTTGCAACCCTTCTCCCCTTGTCGCTATCATACCCCAGTCTCTCCCACGCAGTGTAGTGATGTTTGCCCCAGTTAGGATTGATGGAGTGTGTGATCCTCCCCCAGTCTCTTCTCAAACAACTCTTTTGCTACCGTGCAGTGTGGTAAGCTCGTTCTCAAAATCTTGAATTGTCATGCAGTGCGACCTCCTAGTTTTAGATTATCCCTATGCAGTGTAGGCTTCCTTCGTCTGTCTTCCCATTTTGTTGCTACACTCCCAGTACTCTCTTCTGCTTCATTACATTTCCCCGTTTGTCACTAACTACTCCCTACTTGTCCCAAATTATCTCTATTCCTCTCTCCTGATTGTATTCCTCTTCCTCTGCATCCCTACTAACACTTAGATCCTCCCTCTACTTCCCTAAACCCACTGTTACTGCAAAACCAGGGACTCACCTCACCCCATCACCTCTCCCTACGCATACCTATTGTTCCTAGGAGTTAGGTTGATCACTGGTCAAGGACCCTTTGGTACAACGGTTAACCACACTCCCTCTTTATTTATCCATAAGAGGATTCCAAGTATGTAAACAAGGATAGACACGATATACGCATGTATAATACCAAATATGTACATACATGGTCTGTGCGCACTGGGCTAGTATAAAGACCCCACTAGTTAGTATGTGTATTCCTTAGATTTATCAACACAGGATTCTCCCTCCTAGATCACTCTAGTTGCCAGGATTTGTGTGTTACCCTGAGCTCATTCTTGTCCCCTCCTATGTCCTCCCCCTTTGGCATTCAAGGCTGACCACATACCTCTCAAGTCAACCAATGCATCAACAACACTGAGACCTACTCAAGTCCCTAGAAGAACGTATCAGCATCGGTTATCCAGCCTGCACTGTCCTTGTTCTAGGGTGACCTTAACCATGGAGGTTTGCCCTGACAATACCCAACAATGACCATAATTGCCCTTCCCATAACGAAGAACATAGGGATTAGTATCCCAAGGTATAACCTGGAAGACCAAGGATTCATTGGACTTGGTGATACTATTATCCCCCCCAAGGGCCCTGCTTTAGAGCCAAAGCAAGGCTCCCCACTGCACCAGAAGAATGTGGGAGGAAATGGAGTTGAGACATAATCATATGGTGGCAGTAAGTTATACCATAGGATGTTGCCATACTAATACCTGGAGACTCCCTCAGCAAGGCAAAAGCCATACCTAGAGGTCACTCACCATTAGCCTGGACAACAGAAACAATAGAGCCCCTATGTGATAGAGTGGAAGTGGTGGAAATGTAATGCGTTGTAGCAGAGGCAGTAAAGGCTGGAGAATACAGAATCCCTGTCACCAACCTCTACCACTCTTATACCATTGATGGGACCTCACCGCCCACTGGAGACACTGAAGCTACCTAGATACAACTGCCAACGTGAGGACTGACATAAACACTGTCAGCCCCCCTCTAAGTGACAGAGCAGCCAGTAAATGCACCCAATCAGACAGGTGATAAGGAACCAACTCACTGTACCAAACCTGCAACCCAAGCACAAGAAGCTGCTGACAGGGAAGGTACCCATCCCACACCCTAGAAGGCAGAAATTAAAAGCCAAAGACAAGCCTAACCCAAGACCAACAAAGTGGACCTGCCAGTACAAAGTTCATCCATGACCCAGGCAGGCCTGGAAAACCCCAGCCATGTAAGCATCTACATATGAATGGGACACAATGACTAAGACAGTGTTGCACACAAGAAGTGGACTGACCACTATTGGGCCATTTACTTAGGAAAACTAGCTACAATACACTGATCATTGAAAAGCCATGCTGGAGATCCTCATGGGAGAAGAAAAGAGGTGTGGGAAATGAAGGGAAGAGCATGAGAAGAGCCCCAGAAACCAGAAATACCTGCATAACTCTTTCAGAACATCTGGAGAAATACAGGAAATTGCTGGATCACAGGAACTTACCCACAAGGGAAAGCCATGGAACCCAGTGGATGGTCATAGAACCTTTGCCATATAGCTTAGTAGAAGTAGTATAAATACTGGACCCTGTTCAGGCTAAGAAAAACCACCCTCCCCTTTTAGGATAGTCACCCAGGATCTCCCTCTGTTGAGATCACCCCTAGGGACTTTCCTCTAGGAGTCTGCCCCTTGAGAAGGATGTACCACCTTCTGCAAGAGGAGCTCAAGGAAGTCTTAGTCATCAGCTCTGATTAGGGAGTACCTAGCAGTCCATATCTTAGCTTGAATAGGGTCTGCCTCAGCAATCAGAACCCCTACTCTCCCTCTGACATCCATGTGAAACTGAGTGACATCAAGATATACTGACTACTGACATTGATAGCATTATACAGGACTACCCCATCAGATCCATTCATCATCTCCCCCTCTCCACAACTCAGTGAGTTGGTTCCTTATTACCTGTCTGATTGAGTGCGTTTACTGGCTACTCCATCACTTAGAGGGGGGCTGACAGTGTTTATGTTAGTCCTCATGTTGGCAGTTGCATCTAGGTAGCTTCAGTGTCTCCAGTGGGCGGTGAGGTCCCATCAATGGTATAAGAGTGGTAGAGGTTAGTGATAGGGATTCTGTCCAGTTCCAGACTCAATCTGGGCCCCTTCAGATCTTTCAGAACTCCGACCCCCTATCTGCAATCCACATCAGGCACTGAATGTCACCGAGTAAACTCAATGGTTTGATGGACATATTTTTGTTTCCCTTTGATTATGACCCACTTTATTTCCCTATTCTTTGTCATTCGTTCTAGACCGCTTATTGTTCTCATGACTAAGTATTCTCATGCACACCATTCTTTCATCATTTGCGCTCATTGTTGCGTTGTACTAGTATCATAGGCTGAGTCATAGTTCTGTCATGTCACTCTGTCATGCTCATGCTCCCTAGTAGTATATATTGTGTAGATAGAGTGCTGGGGACTCCTCAGCTTTGTTATCACAGAATATCTTCTTCCCTAGCTGCCTTGCAGACCTAAAATTGGCAAGAGTGACTGTAAGATCCTTTGCATTATATCTTGATCTCTTCCCACTCACCTCTCCCTCTATTTGTCTCCTTTCGACTGCTTCCATCAACTGTGTCTGGCTAGTTGAAGCTCTGTTTTAGGAGTCCTTGTTTTAGGTCGAGATCACCCCCAAATGTTCATGGTTATCCACTTTGCAATCATAGATCCTATGTCCAGATAGGTAGCCTACTCAGGAATATAGGTGAGGACTAGCAAAGTCCAAGACCCTGGTGCAAGCTATTGAGAGCTCAAGAGCCGCAGGAGTGTCTGGGTGAAGAGCGGCCCTGACAAAAACAGAGTCTGAGTGAAAAACATAAAAGAGGCTATCCATGGAATCTGGATGGAGCCGGAATGGTGTTAGGATCATGGATCCTAACATGGATACCACTTGTATCCTGGCCACAGGTGGTCAATGGCATCAGGCCTGAAAGGGAGATATGCTATTTGGGTTCCAGAAGAGAATAGGAAAGCTTGCCTAGTGAAGATAATCCATGATTCTGGCTAGGGGAGTTGACAGATGTCATAGCTACAGAAACCACTCATACCCATGAAATTTCTGTTCCATTGTTTTATCCTTCTGGAATACCCTGAGAGGTTGTAAATGTAGATAAAGCATTGAGAGTTTGGAAGTGCATGGTGATTCAGGAGTCATGTGTAGAAAATGATGCTGACATTTGGTGTTGGTCAGCACCAGCAGTTTCTCCACAGTCAGATCCATTTGGAGAACATTCCTGCCAGTGGCTCTCAGATCAATGGAATAGAATTTCACAAATCCTATACAGGGGAACATTGAGTTACTTTCTGGCAGATTGTGTTCATTATAGATTACCTTATATGGAATTTTGTGAATTATATACACAGAAGCCTGGCATCAACCATATCCCCTTCTTATCTATAGATCCTTCTCACTCCTTTGTTTCTTTCACCCTTGAGACTCTAACTCCCCACCACTATCCACCATCAAAATCTTACATTTCCAGTATGTGGTATCCATGTTCACCTGACAGTATCCCTTAATTTTGTGGTGAACCTTTTGTTCATAAGCAGAGACTTAGGGCTAGTGGTAAATCTCCAACATACAATAGACATTGTATCTGAGTCTCTCTATCACAAAATCCTATGTCTCTTGATCTACATATTGATCAGTGTTTATTCTACCTGAGGTATGGCTGCCACTCTACTATTGTCCAAGGTATACCCCTAATTTCCAAGCAGAACACATAAAGGAACTTGAGGCTATATACACACTTATCACATCTAATCCTCTGGCATTACAGAAACTTGGCTGTGGAGTAAAATGTCTTCAAGCAGGAAAAGAGTGTTTTCCACAAGTGGGCAAATCACTCCCTTCCTATCACACTGTGTGAGCATCATACCCTTTTTTCTTTGTTCCCTTTTGGTTTAAGCTTGACAAGTTATCATATCATGAAAGTTCTGTGACTAATGTAATCAGCATGGGGACCTTGTGGTTTAATTTGACTCTGACTCTGTTGTTTGCCACTGATCCTTTGACATCTCTTTCAGCTCAAATTGGTGGATCCAGTAAAAACATCCCATCATAGAACCCACATGTCCACTTGCCACCATTTCACACACCTAAGGTCTTTCAATCTTTTGCTGTTATAAACCCAGTGACATTTCTCCTTGGACTGGGGAAAACCCTACAACTGCTGCCTAACCTTGTTATGGCTTCTTGAACAAAGTCCATCATCAAAATGTACTTGCAAAGGGACTGTGTTTGCAGTTACAGAAGTAGTATGGAGGAACACTCTCAAATGGTAAACCTCATCTACTGGTACAAACCCTATCTAAACTGAACCCAACTACAAGGGGAAAAAACCAGAACAGGTGGGAAGATGAAAACTTTGATACAATTGCCAGATAACTCTACAAAACAAAGATCACCCCTCAATGAAACTAACTTTGGCTGTGATCATTTCAGACAGAGGAGCTCTTAGATCCAGACCATAAGCTCAGATGTGACAGGAGACTTCCCACCCAACCTCACCCCAGCCCCATCCCCATTGTATCCACTCTGCCTAGCTAAAGACAGACTATACCTATGGAGACCAGTAATAATCCCACACTCAGATGGTAACGCTGGCCCCCTTCTCTCAATTGCAGACATAAATTTTATATGAAAAGTTTTCACAGAGGCATATTTAAACTCAACCAAAGCTACCTATGGTATAGGACTCTTGGTCTTCCAGATCTTTTGTGACCAAAAAAGAGTGGAAAATCTCAGTGAGCACCCTATAGAAAAAACCTCCTCTCAGTGGCTTCATCTCAATGCTCATTAGAGACTATTCAGCACAAGCAATTGAGAACTACACCTATGGCCTGTAAGCATGGTACATCTTGAGCCTGTCTATTGAGCCTGTCTATTGACCCTCCTTGACTTTGGCTTCTATGTCAGAGTATCACAAGTGTTATCAGCACTTTCTCCTAGCAGAGTATATTTTCCAACAAAACCCTGCTATAGACAAGGAAAACTGGCAATTCCAGTGGCTCTTTGCTGATCTTATGGTAGTGGAGGAATAGCAGGACTATTGGAAGAAGAATATAGCATATAGCATAAGGGTATGATTGAATCACTTTATGCCACCTGTCCGTTGGAGCACAGTTGTGGCCCTATTGGCTAGGAGTACAATGAGAATACCCCAAGGGGAGAAAATGGTCATCGGCCATTATAGCTGCCACAACTCAAGTCAATGGACAACAGTCCAGCAGTTGCAAAGTAGCAGCTCAGTTAGTTGTCATTATAGGGTTTCAATTAGACTTCAAGGATACCTATTGTTGACCTTGGTATTTTGATGATGCAAGTGCATTTATTCCTGTTAATGTCATGTGCCAAAATGACTCTGATATAAGTCAAGGTCAAGCTCTACACCCATACATCTGTATAAATATACTCAAAATCACAATGGACACAAACATTCTATAAAGCTCCAGCAAAGGCTCATTTAGTGTATTCTCTTGTTTGATCTCATACTAATTGTGTTATATCACAGGACCAGTCTAGGGTAGGCATCACCATTTAGTTCAGGAAATTTGTTATTACTTTCCTATCACTTGATTTTCCATTCCAGGTATGAGTGTTCCTTGGAGATTAGTGTTCAGGACATTAACAAGCATAGGTGTAGTGGTTCACCTAAGATGAGAGCTACCTGATATATTTACTGCCCAAGATTAACAATTTTCATCTGTTCATTGACCATGTATGTAGGTGGATTGAGTCACAGATACTGAAGCAGCCAAAGCAACCAAAGGTGTCAAAGAAATTATTTGACAACAGGTGGAAGTTTCAAGAGGAGATGGAGGAACTTGAAGAAGATATGAATAGCCACTACGAACTGAAGCTCCCTGTGTCATATAGTCTTGTAATGGGTGCAATACTTGGCTCAGGGCTGCTGCCCAGTATTAGCTGATATACATTAAGGTTTCCTTCAAAGCCAGTCTATTTGTGCACACTCCTGTTTTTGTTTGTATCCTGAATCTGCATAGGTATCTCTGTTTTATTGACCACTGCTGAGGTCTTTGAATCACTGCCCTGGGTTGTACATTGTCAGGGCCACTCTTCACCCAGATACTCCTGTGGCTCTTGAGCTCTCAATAACTTGCACCAAGGGTCTTGGACTCTTACTAGTCCTCACCTATAACTATCCTGAGTGGGTTATCTTTCTGGACAAAGGATTCTACAAATACAAAGCAGGTAACCACAAATGATGAGGCAGTCTCAACCTAAGACAAGGACTCTGAGGAGCTTTAACTAACCAGATACAGTTAATGGAAGTGGTTAAAGGGAGTTGAGTTGGTAGGGGAAAAGATGAGTGGAATGAGATCAGAATGTGATGCAAAGGATCTCACAGGCACTCTTGCCAATTCTAGGTCTACAAGGTGGCTAGGGAAGAGGATATTCTGTGATAATAAAGCTGAGGAGATCCCAGCACTCTAGCTGCACAAATATATACTACAAACAGATTGTGGGTGTGATAGTGACATAACAGAATCTGAGTTAGCCTATGATAGTAGTACAATACAATAGTGAGCACGAATGACAAAACAATGGTGTGCATGGGAATAAAACAAACAACATAACAATAAGGAGTGATGATGAATAGGAATAGAACAGTCTAGAACTGTTAGGGTGGACCTTGGCTAAAGGCACCCTAAGAGCTGGACAGCACTGATCTGGATAAAAAATGTGTTTGTATAACCCCAAGGACTCATTGTGTAGGCCCTGAATTATTTAGGAGGTATAGTTTGAGTTTCAGGAGAGTAGATGGGAGAGTATAGGAGGGAATGATAGGGGAGCTTCAGGGTAATATACAAATCCTAGCAACTAGAGGGCCTAGGAGGGAGAATCCTGTGTTGATAAATCTAAGGAATTATAAAGACCAAGTAAGTATTTATCCTGAAAGACTCTGTGCACAAACCATGTACTGAGTTATGTTTGGTATAACACTGAACTATAAATAAATAGTGAATGATTAAGGTTAGAACAAAGGCAACAATGAGTGTGGGAATGGGGCTGAATCATGTCAATAGCAGGCATTCTGGTTATGCAGTAACTGGGTAGGTTATTGGATTATGTAGTGGGTCTTGCTGAGTATCTTGGGCAGTTGTGCTCAAATTGCTATCGGTTGACAGAGTTAGGTTATAAGGTTTGTACCTGACAGGGTTACCAGTCTTCAGTGGTTCACTAAAGTTACTTCTCTCTTTCTCCCAATCTGGAGAGTAAGACTAAATCAAATGTGGTGCATACCTCTGGTAGTAGTGGACCAGTTCCATGCATTTGTCACTGCTAGTATGTAAATAGTCTTAGTGGCACCTCCATCACACTTTGATTGGACTTCTTTTTTAATTGCCTCAGTCTCATTGTCATACAGCTCCTGGGTAACTGTGGTTTTAAAGGTAATCAGAATTTTTGTGTCTTAGTAGATGTAGCTTTCATGGGGCTCAATATTGTCCTCTGGGATGGTAAACTTGACCCCGCACCCTATGTCCATGTATCCTTCAGCCCAACACATCAAGACTGTCTGCCTGATACAAGTGTCATAGTATAGCACCATATACATCTGAAGTTCAGATTTCCTCCATGTGGGGTTGTCCTTGAGGTAGAGGTTTAAATGACTACTGGTGGTATTGTTGTTTCCCCTAACCTTAAAGATTTGCTTAATTTGCTATCAAACCAGTAAGCTCAAGTTTAGACAGAAAACCTCCTGGGAACACTATATCAACTCTCTTATTCTTCTAAGCCTTCTGCACCTTTTCAAGTAATCCTTCCTTCTGGGTGACATTAGTTGGTAGTTCCAAGTGCAGCTAAGCTTTGAACTACTCCTCTAAGATCCCCAGCCAAAAGTCACAGAGGGTGTTGTCATCTGCATGGTAGATGTACAAGGAAAGGTGCTTGTCAAAGAAGGCTTTTTGCTCTGGGGTTTGCCATGAGGTGTCCATGGTATACAAGATGAGGGTGTAAAGAAGGGAGAGGGAGAGGAATAGGTGGGTGATAAAGTTCTTGAGGATTGTGATATGTCCTATGTATTAACTTTTTTCTATCAGACCTCCATCACCTAAATCCTAGAAACAGTCCTCACTGCTGTTTTCCTGTCAAGTGAATGCCAATCATGTCACAGAAGGGCTTGGCCTTACCACTGAGAAATTTGGTTGATATTTGTAGGTTTGCCCCCCAATATTTTTTCCCTGTAAGTTCTAATCCTTCATTATTGTAGCCTTTATACCTCCAGGGCATACCAGGTGCACATCAAATTTACAATGTATCCAGAGTGTGGACAACATGACCATTTGTGTAGGGTACATTTTGAATGTTGTTGTTCTCTTCAATGTGTTCAGCGCTGACCAGCCGCCATTTCTGGTATAGCCCAAATCCCTATCCACGCTCGATATCCCCCTCCTCCACCACTGCTCCTCCTCGACTACTCTCGATTACGTCGAGAACCCTCGTGACAACATCTCCACCAAACATCATCTCGACTCGTCGCTACCTAGATATACCTTGACAATATCCCTCACTATATGTCCACTCGTCCTCCCTACACCGTCTCGCCTCCCCTCTCGACCACGCAACACTATCCCCAGTCCACTCACTCGCAATGTGTCTCAATGCTAAGTCTGTCGATCGCATCAACCACGTGATCTCAGTCCACCACGCCTTGACCACTTGGCCACTTTGCACAGCCACTTGATCTCGGCTTCTTCTCTCGGCTACCACGGTCACATGGGCGCCCAAGATAGCCCCTGGCCACCTGTCCCTACGCCTCCCTCATTCTCGCGATGGCCCTTGGCCACCTCTCTTGTTGTCTCTCACCATGTACTTCCCTTTGTTGTAGAGTAGTGTACCATGCTCCCTATTGTTCTCGCACGGCTTTCAGTTTGCATATATATAGTTCCCTGTAGTAGCTAGTTTCCTCCAATCAATTCTCCTCCCATCAGTTCTCCCTTCGCAGTCTCAGTTTGACTTCGCTGTAGCAAATCTCTCGTCCCTCGCCGCGATCTACCCTAGCCTTCCCACGCAGTGTGGTGACGTCCTCGTCTCGTCTCGTCTCTCCTCGTCGTTTCTCGACCTCGTCACGTCGCGTCTTGTCTCGTCTCTATTTGTCGCTACCACGCAGTGTGGTTACTAACTTCGTCCCAAGTCCAGTCTAACGTCGCGTAGTGCGACTCGTCTCAGCCTTAGATCAGTTCACGCAGTGTGGACTCTATCGTTGCCTCCCTACTCTCGCTACGTTATCGCTAACCTCCCTAGGTGTTCTCTACCCGTCCCTATCGTCTCCATCCTCTTCTCCTCCATCACTACCATCTCCTCCTCCTCTGTTACCACCAACCAGTCTACCCCACCTTCTCCTAGACTTGCACTTGACCTTCCCAGAGTGCACGTCAATCAGCGCATTGTTCCAGATGTATCCAGACCTTTCATTTGGATATATTAGAGTTACATGACAAGGTATATTGTAAAAGCAACAAGTCCTTGGCCTGTATTTACATTTAACTTTTTCCAGAACATATATTTTGAATATATTCACCATTGCACATTATAATTACATTTCACCAAACATTCAAAATGTGCCCAGTTGTTTACCCACTGGGTGTATTAGAGTCACATGGCTGGGCACATTCAAAATGTACCCAGTATGTGTGTTATGAACTGGATCCCTTCAGGATCCAGTGAGTAACTAAAACTTGTAATAAGTAAACAAATAAAGCATCTTATTCTAGTTATTAAGGTGGACTCAGGGTATTGCCCTGTTCCCTGTGGAATCCCTTGAGGATCCTGGATTTCCAAGTGTAAGGGAATGTGGGAATTCTGAACTCCAGAATTTCTGGAACTGGAGACAAGTGGGTGAGTAAGAGATGGATAAGGAGAGTAGAGGCAGAGATCTCAGATCTCTGAGGGAAGAGAGACAAGGGAAGGATCAAGTTAAGACATGGTGGGCACAGTAATCTTAATTCTGATTAACTAGCTACAAATACAAGTAATTATAAACTAATGAGGGGAAGGGAGTTATCCCAGATACAGAGAAAGGGGCCTGAGTGCATAAGTGAGAACAATAAGGTATAACAGGGAGAAACTGCAGGGTCCAAGAAAAGTGAAGTACATAAAATGTATAACTAATAACAAAAAACAAACATTGGAAAATATCAGAGTCTGGAATTTCTAAAAATAGAAGACATCAAAAACCCAGTGATTTGCTTGTTCTGTGGGAGAGCTAACCAAGGGTCAGAGTGAAGAACAGCTATGTCAAGTGCTGGATCAGTTGCTTGGCAGAATATATCTGGCAGCCAGTAGTGAGGGATAGTAACAAGAGGTGAGGAATGTTCTCCAGTCCATGTTGTAAAGCCATCCTGAAAACCTGGAGCTCCTCAATGAATATCTCAAGCAACTGGGAAAGATTGACACAGTCTATGGCTATCTATAAGATAGTTGATAGGTATATACTCAGCTTCCTTGCCAAACACCCCCAAGCTCACACTGAATAATCATTAACATGCAAGGAGCACCTATCAAAAGCCTAGATAAAGGTTGATAAACTAAGTGTTCCTTAGTTATACATGCCAGAAGCCACTTGTGAGGCAATCAAGACATTACACAGAAGCCTGAATGAACTAAAGAATTATATACTTAATCCAGCAAGTATTTCTATGTAATAGGCCAGCTATACCAGATCTAGTGAAGAATAGCCTAAACTGGATGAGAAAATATAGGATGATAGTGATAAAAATGTGGGATGATGGTAACAAAAATGTGGGATGGTGGTGATAAAAACATGGGATGATGGTGACAAAAATGTGGGATGATGGTGACAAAATGCCAGATATGATAATGAGGGAATGTGGGAGACAAGGGAAATGCATAACAAAGAGAGAGAAGTGATAGTGAAGCAAAACTTATTTACTACAGCTCCTGACTTTAGCTGGCTCAGACTTAGGACAAAAAGTAAAGGGGAAAGTTAATTCTTCTTCTCAGGAACTACTTAGTATAGGCTATTATGTTTTTCCAGTCTTTTTCCTTTTTTTACGGCTAAATCCCAAGTGCCCATTATTACCCAGCAATAATACCCCACTATATAATGACCATTACCTTCAATCTGTACAATGGTTTGTGTTATATGCAGGTGGATTACTATACTCCCTCCTATCCTCACTTATTTCATTTTAGTTAGAGAACCTTCCTTCCTTAGGCAAGCAGGAGAACATGCTTATTATCAGATTTCTAGGGAATAGAAGTTAAGATCAATGTGCCCTTCTTCAAAGTCAGGACAAATCTGATAATAAGCATGTTCTCCTGCTTGCCTATGGAAGGAAGGTTCTCTAACTAAAATGAAATAAGTGAGGATAGGAGGGAGTATAGTAATCCACCTGCATATAACACAAACCATTGTACAGATTGAAGGTAATGGTCATTATTACCTGATGCCTTGTTCCATTGGTGACTTGTCTAATCATCAGGATCTTTTGAACCTTTTGGGATCCTGTCTACAAACCCTGAAGACTACAAACTACATTCAATAGAAACTGTCTGTTTGTTCATAGAATATTGTGTAGGGGTTATAGTACCTTTAGGGTCATCTAGGGCAGGATCTAACAACCTAAGTTTAACTAGCTTTCTGGAAATTAGGATATCATTGCTATTCCAGAAGAGGGTCAACTTTTTAGGAAGAATTAAATCTCTAGTAGGCAATGCCACTAACAGTTTCTTAAGATAAGATAATACTGATGAAAAATTAATGCCATTAAAGAACCTATCAGTATCTGCAGTCTGTGATATGCATATAACCTCTGGGATGTTAAGCATCTTGTACATATCTGTATTAAGCAAAGTGTATAGCTAGAAGCGAATAATCTTTCAAAGCTCTAAAATATCTTGGATAATCCTTGAAACAAGAGGCATTAGGGAAAGATCATCTGGTAGTCATCACTATCTAAAACTAAGCAGATAAATTTATAAAGATATATACATTTCACTTACATAAAATTATTAAAATTTTGTTGATGTCCTTGACAGGTATCCTATAAAATTCACTCCTCAAGCCTGAAAAAACAATTGGTAAGAGAATATAAAGGGTACCTGAGATTATTCTCAGTTTATTATAGATATATAAAAATGAGTAAAAAGGGAGAAGCTGACCTGAGTGATTTTGTATAGGTGTACATTTTCCCAACTGCCTGCAGGATGTACTTTATAGAATCCCCATATGAAGGCTTGGCTTCTATGATGAGGAAACTGGCTGGCATGATTGACCTCACATTTTCTGTTGTTGGAGGTTGGAAATTTTTTTCTCTATGCAGAAGTTCAGCTGGGCAACTTGGAGGGGATGAGAAAGTGAACAAAAAAGTGGCCTCACCTTTATCTGATAGATCTAATCTCATAGCAGTATAGTCTATAATGATATAGAGAATTCCAGAAACTAGGGGTTTGGTAGCCATGTGCACAATACTTTGCTCCAAGTTGAGCACCATGATTTGATTTGGTGGCATTATTGTAGCTTTATTCTGGTGGTCTTTATAAGATTAACTCCTAATAATTAAGTGGAGACTACTCACTAAGTTTGAGATGAGTGTTTTTAGGTATTCTAAGTGAGTGTTACATTCAGATCCAGCTGGGATCCAAGTTCAATCTAAGGGGAGACAAAAGAGGTAAAATCCAGTGGGTAACTATTAACTACCAGTTACCTAGATGTGGCCAAAAGACAAGAGTAAGGGAAAGAATGGAGGATAAAGGAGATAGCTAGGGGCCAGGTTAGAATCTGGGCAATCTAGAATGAAAGACAAGCAGGAGAGATCAGCAATACTAATTCTGAGGTTATAGTTACAAGTACAGGAAGTATATATACAAGGAGTTAGAAGTATTGGGACAAGATAAGGGACAGAGAACTAAGTAAGCTAAATGAAGACAATAAGATAGGGTTCAAGAGAGACTATGGAGTCTAAGAGAAGTAAAAGATGAATATAGTACATGTAAGGGAAACATAGTGAAAGATAAAAGACAAATATGAAACATATATCAAAAATCATAGAAGATACATAACCAGAAACCACAGAGTCTAAGAGGAGTGTACAATATATATCTAAGTTAAAAAACATAGAGTCCAGAGGAAATGTAAAAACTACCTAAGTTTAGATATGTGGAGTCTGGTCAGAAACTGGAATGGTGTTAAGATCATTGGATCCTAATAGTGAGTATATGAGTCAGCTAAAGACCAGAGATCATCCCTCTGTATGGGTATTGTTCTTTCTGCCTGTTTACAAGTATTTAGCTTCAGTATTAGATTCCCAGCTGATCATATATTTGTCAGGGTGGACCTTAGCTAAAAGCACCCTAGGAGTTGGACAGTGCTGATCTGGGTAACTGATGTTTGGATAGCCCCAAGGACTTGTTGTGCAGGCTCTAAATCACACAGAGGGTACAGCTTGAGTTTTAGGAGAGACAATAGGATGACAGGAGGGGACAAAAGGGGAGTTTCGGGGCAACACACAGATCCTGGCAACTTGTTAGAATCCATTCCACGGTTCTAACACAACCCGGAACTCTGGTGAGTTTCCAAGGTATGTTTCAATTGTTTATTTGTTTTCTGGAAACTCTGGATTTTCCAATGTTTTCTATTTCCAGAAAACTCCAGAGCTCCAACATTTTCCATTTCTGGAAACTCTGGACTCCAACATTTTCCAATGTTTTGGTTTTTATGTAATTAGTTACATGTTTCATGTTTTTACCTTTCACTGGTGCCTCCATCTGCAGTAGGTAATATTTCACTTTCTCTGGACCTGCAGTTTTCCCCTTCGCACTCGGACCTGTACTCATGTCTTCACTTGTAAGATATCCCACTCCTTTAGTATATATACTTGTACTCTGTAGCTAGATCTTCAGAATTAAGATTACTGCTGTATCCTCCTTGTCTCACTTGTCCTCTCCTTTGTCTTCCTCTCCTCCTAGAGATCTTGAAGATCTCTCTCTCACTCACTTACTTGTCTCCGGTTCCAGAAATTCTGGACTCAGGGTATTGCCCTATTCCCTGTGGAATCCCTGACACTGGGGGTGAAGGGCAATATACCCAGTGGGTACATTGTGAGTTCATTGTGGGTTCTGAAACAATTTGCCCGGCTCATACCCAGCAG
>Ga0307515_10008937_pt1 | contig 19461 bp, 4 predicted proteins | sample 17_EM_MG_FD_194513 | JGI IMG/M metagenome (GOLD analysis project Ga0307515, IMG submission 194513) | Populus trichocarpa ectomycorrhiza microbial communities from riparian zone in the Pacific Northwest, United States - 17_EM | ecosystem: Host-associated > Plants > Roots > Unclassified | place...
AAAAGGTTATAAAATAATATCTAAATTACTAAAGAAATAAACTAATAAGGTATAAGCTATATGGAGGGTTATAACCTATTAAAATACTAGAGAGACTATAGGAGGTTATATTATAGGACTTTATTATAAAATTACTAAAATTAAGAGATCCTATTACCGGATAAGATTATAACGCGATTTTAATAATAGTAAATAAGCTTATAAAGTAGGGATACTTTATAGCGTATATAGAAGAAATATTAGCAGAAGATATCGCTAGAATTTATATTAAGGAAGTGTTTATAAGATATGGGGTACTAAGTAAGATTATATCGGATAGAGATTTAAGATTTATAGTAGTATTTTAGGAGATATTCTTAGCGGAACAAGGAGTTAGAGCAGTAACTTTTATTATATATTATCCGCAGATAGATAGTTAAATAGAAAGATTAAACTAGACACTAGAATAGTATTTAAGGCACTATATTAATTACGTATAAAATAATTAGGTATTATTATTACTAGTTATATAGTTTATATATAATACGATACTATAAGAAGGAATAGGTATATTACTATTTAAGGCTAATTACGGATACAAGCTAAGAATATCATTATCGCTATATTAAGTAAAGAAGATAAGTAGTATAGCTAAGTAAAGAATAGAGATATTAATAAATCTTTATAAGAACCTTACGGAAATAGTAAAAGTATTATAGTAGAGAATAAAGAAGTACTATAACGCTAAGAGATCTAAGGGACTAGATCTTAAGGAGGGAGATAAAGTGTGGCTACTACACAAAATTTTTAAAAGTTGACGACTAAGTAAGAAATTAGACTATATTAGACTAGGACCTTTTAAAATTATATAAAAAATTTCACTAGTTATATTTAAGTTAAACCTACTAGCTAAGATAAAAATCTACCCTATATAGTATATTGCGATACTAGAGCTAGTATACGGGAATACTAAGCTATTAGTTTACGAAGTAGACACGTATAGAGGATAGGAAGAGGATAAATAATAAGTTTTAAAAATCGTTAGTTATAAGGACGTTAATAATAAAATATAGTATAAGGTTAAGTAAATAGGCTATAATAAGACTACCTAGAAACTACTAAAAAATCTAAAAAACGCTATAGGAAAGGTATAGGAGTATTAGAAGAAATTAGGTTAGGCAATATTAATAAAAAAGGGTTAAAAAATAAGTCACTTAAGGGGGACCTAGGAGGAATAGCTACTAAGCTATTTAGAATTATTTCCTTTATAGGGGAGTTCGTCCTTTCGTTACTAAGTTCCTATAGACTTATTTTATAAGTTTCTACTCCTTAGAATAAACCTTCTTATAAACCTTCTTAAGACGAAGTAAATAAGTAAACGCTATAATATAAGCCTCTAGAGCCCTCTACTTTATATTTTAGGAATATTTTAGCTTAATAAGAGCACTTATAAGCTTACTATTAAGCTTTATAGTAGCAGATTAAATATAAAACTCTATAATAAATTACTTAGGGAACTTAATAACTATTAAGAGTTATAGGACGCGTATATTTAGTGTTAGAAGTAGAACGTATATCATAAGACAAATAAAGGACTCGCTAACGCAATATAAACTAACCCCTTTTTTGTATAGCGAGAATATAAAGATAATATAATTTTACTAAGCGATAATACGGTAATAATAATACGGGCATAATATTACGCGTATAAAGAAGGAGAGGCTTTAGGTATAATAAGTAATAATATTAACTAAATTAATTAGACGGATATTATACCTCTAGTAAATAACTTAAAGATTTTTAGAATTTTTAAGGACAAAGATAAAAAGGAGGGAGATAGTATTACGGACGCTTTAAGTATAATATTATAACTACTTAGAGAGGAGTTAGAAGAAGCTAGTTAGTTAATATAGGCACGGTCTAGGATAGAGCTGGTAAAACTATATAATGAGGAATAGTAACTAAAGTTATATAATATACTATAAGAGAAATAAGAGGAACGAACGGAACGTACGTACCTTATATATCTTACATATATTACATATAAGAAGGATTTCTTAAGAGTATAGTTATATATTTAAAGGACTACAGTCCCTACCTAGATAGTTCCTTCCTTATAGTAATTCTTAGAATATAATTAGAGTTAATCTATTAGGCAACTACTTCACTAGTTATTATTACGTTGTTAACTTTAATTTGCATTACCTATACACCTAGCCTAATAGCGAGCCTATTGTAGTACTTGCTATAAGGTTCCGTTACAATTGGAATAAAATAGATTAGTAAGAGAGACGAATTCTTAAGGAGGTAAGGCCTCTAGAATTGTGGAGACTATATACTACGGGTACGTGCCTCTAGTACGTGACTAGTAACTATCTAAGGGGCGTTTAGGGGTTGTCCTAAGGGCAACCTAAGGTGTCCGCAATAATATCCCTTATATTGCCCCCACCCCTTCTTATAGTTGGCCCCTAATTGTTATTACCTTACAGTAGGGAGATTATAAGGGCTTATCCTAAAAGGGGTTCGGAGAGATATTAGAGAGGTATTAGTATACTACTATATATTATCTATCTACTATCTATCTAACCCCTACTTTAAACTCCTAAAAAACCTTAATAAGGAAAAAATATAACTAGAGAAAAGATATAAGGATTATTAGGAGACCTATTAGAAGCCTATTAGAAGTATACTAGTAACTAATTAGGCTAATATAGGGATTTTTATACAACTCTACTTCTAAGCCTTTACATCGGTCTATAATTAATTATAAGTATTATAGGTAATTTAGTGTTTTAGTATAGTTTTGTAGAACCTTTTAGTATAGGATTTAATATATAGAGCCTTAGCTTATCGTTGTCTTTAACTGCTAAGATATAGTTTATAATCCTTTCTTATAATCCTTTTTTTATAATCCCCTACATTATTAATATATTACTCCTATATTTACCCTTAGGCTATTAGATACGGTTAAGGTATTAATTAGTTATTTAAAGAGACTTATCTTTTAAGATTTGGTGTATATACTTTTAAATTTAGTGGTTCTATACTATATATTTAGCGTAGCTTTACTACCTAGTAAATAGGGACATTTTGTAATAGCAATTGTAGCTATTATACAATTGTTAAAAACGTCTATAACGTTAATCTTTAATATTATAGTATTGTTTAGGTATAATTTAACCTATATGCGTTTTTAATTAACGTTTTAATTGCCTTCCCTTAGCCGCGTACTCAGTTTTTATAAGAAAGTAATAGTTAAATAATATATGCTTATATTTCCTTTCTTTTAAATAACGCTATTATAATAGAGTTATATTAGTAAGGTTATGGCTATTTACTAGAAGGGTATTAGACGGTAAAGTATAAAAATACCTTTACTTATTAAGCTGCTCCTTTTCCTTAACACCTTACTTTTTTATTATTAACCTTCATCTAATTTAGACGTATCTTTAATATATTATTAAGATTTTCTTCTTTTTTATTAATAATTTAATATACCTCTTTATTCTCCTACTAACTACTCTTTTAAGTAAATTCTATAGTGTATCCTAGCCCTACCTTTATATATAGAACCCTAACCCCCGCTAATCCGTAACTAGTACTAGTCTTACCTAAATAATTTTACTTATACGTCTTTAAAAGACCAGAAATCTAATAATAGGATTCTGGAAGCTTATAATAAGACGTACTGCGTTAAATCTAATACCTTTAGTCCTTATAATTAATACATGTGTACTAAGAGCGGCAGTTGCGTTAAAGTAAGCTTTTCTATTCTTAATACATTTTTATTACTAACTTTAAGCTTTAATAGCCTGGGCCTAAGTGGCGATGTTCCTTTAATATCCTTAACTACTATATCGCCCGGGCTCTCTCTTATTTTAACGCAAATGTTAAATAACTTAGCTAAATTTAAGACTATACCATGGCTATCTATACTGCCTATAATTCCTAGCAAGCTAGCTAGTAACGCCTAATATAAGAGTAAGGTTAGTATACTAAGAATAGGGTAAGAAATGGGGGTAATAAGAAGAAGGTTGCTGTCTACTATAGGAAGGAGTTTATATATACACGTTAAGTTTTAAAAGAGCATAATATAATATATTATTAAGTAGGTTACCCTTTAGGTACCTAGCAGATAGGTAACTAACGGTTACCGTAGTAAGGTCTTGGTAGTTCTGGATTATACTAGCTAGCTAACGTCTCTATTTATTCTAGGCTTAAGTATATTTTTATTAACTATAAGCTTACGCCATAAGAGCTTTATTAGTATTAGTTTGGACCTAATATTAGTGTTAAGCGTTTAAGAGTCTCTACTCTAGCTATACCTTATTATCCTACCCCTGTTTTTATACCTACTTATATACCTACTAAGGGATCTAAATCCTATTCTTGTTAGCTATTACTTAGTAGCCCAATAGATACTAATTCTACTCCTAATAATAAGGTATAGTAGCTTTTTAGATTAAGCATTTATGGTTTAGACTTTTGGGGTTTATTCTTATATATAGTAGTAATTAAGGACCTTAATTAAGTGCTTAAAAAGGCCTTATAAGGCTTTTAGAAAGGGCCTAGGAGCCCTAGAAATAATATTTCTAATAGAAATAAATAAATAGAAATACAATTCTAGCAAAATGCCCTATTAACTCTATGCTATAAATATAAAAAGGCTAAGGACCTGTCTTGCCTTAGGCTATAGCCCTATCCCTATAGTTTCTAAAGCCTATTTATTCTATATCCGATTTAACCTATTTACTCTTTTTATAAGCTTTCTTTATAGGTTATAATAACACTATAATATTAGAGCGCTTTCTGCGATTTATAGATTATAGACCTTAGTCCTAATATTCTTTTAAAATATCTTCGTAATAATTAAGGAAATCCTTTAGTTCCTATATAGAGTCCTTGACGGGCTAGCCTAGCTATTTAACTTTAAATTAAAGCTTGTTCTTAATAGACTTATAGTATAGCTTTAACCTTATACCGCTCGCCTACTACCTTAAGGTATTTAATTAGACCTAGACAGAAGTTCTTTTCTAGCAGTGGTTTATATTATAGCTCTAGTAGGTTTATATAAAATACTAAATATATATAGGCTATAGATGAGGGTAGCTAGAGACGGTAGGCTAACTTATTAATTTATTCCTTAATTTAAAAGGGACCTAGGTATCTTATATTAAGCTTCTTTAATAGTTAATAGGTCTTAATATTTATTAAACATAATAGAACCTCATCGCCTACTCCAAAATGCTTATTTTGGTGCTTGCGGTTATACTAAAGTCTTTACTACTCTTAGGTATCCTATAAGCTCTACTTTACATATTTCTATTACTTCTCCTATTTTTAGAGGTATTCTTATACTTTTTAGTAGATATCCTTAGACTTTCTAGTAAGATCCTATAACTAATTATACGGCCATAACTAGTAATTATTAGGTATACTATTAAACCTAAATAGTTAGATACTATAGGTAATCTGGATTAGTGCATACTTATATAATATATATTGCTTTAAATTATAAGCGTACTCTATATACGGAAGTAGCTTATACTAATTATCTTGCTAGTAGTTTAAATATATTTATAGGTAAGACTCTAGTTCCTAGTTCTGGCGTTCCGTTTACCCATCTATTTATAGATAAAAAGCTATACTATAATAGTGGTCTATTTTTAAATAAAAGTATAGATCTAACTAGTACTGGCTTATAAAGACGCTGCCCCTATTAGTAATAATAGAGTGTAGCTAATCTACTTTAAGAAAGTATTTCTCCTTAATTAGGCTGGCGAGCGCTTATATGTTAATCGTCTTATTAATAAAAAGGTATTAGACGTACTTTAAAAACCTATTAATAAGTATAAGGACCGAATTATATATTCATTCTTAGCTATCTTTAAATAGCGAAAGATCCGTAATAAAGTCTATAGCGTAATATTGCTATAGCTTACTAGCGGGGGGAACTAATTTAAGTAGACCCTATAGCTTATACTTACGGATCTTATATACTTAACACTTCTTATAATAGCTAATATACTTCTTTACTTCCTATTTAAGCCTTAGCTAATAGTATTTACGCTAAAGTAATTCTACTATCTTTACTTAACTATAGTGGCCGCTTAGAGAATTATTGTAATTTTTTATAAGAATTTTCTGTCGTAGATTTACTTCTTATAGCACCTAAACCTTACTACCTTTATGTAGTAGGCCCATCGGGTCTAGTTCCTAATAATAGCGCCTAGTAGCTTTCTTTCCATTACGTTTCTAGTCTACTTCCGCATTAAAGATAGTATAGGAAATGTCCCTCTATTATACCTTATAGATAAAATCTATTTATACTAAATAGTACTATAGATTTTATAACTCTTTAATGCGTATATATTAGAAAGGCCGCTATAAGGTTAGAGTCCTTTAGTTATTATAGGGCTCTGAGTTCCGATTGCTCTATAGCTTCGCTATTAGTTTAAGGAGATAGCTTAGTAATTAAAAATAGTATATTACTAGGTTCTAAGAATATATTAGGGATATTCTATCTGGGTATATTCGGACCCTTATTAGTAACGGACTAGGTACTAGCTAAAATATTAGTAAAAACTAATAGGGCTTATACCGCTTAAAACTTAGTGCTTAGAGCTATAGGTACTTAAGTATTCTATACCTAGAGCTTATTCTAATATATAGGGAGTAAGATATCTATTATCTATTTTCCTTCTCCTGTTTTAAAGCCTTTAGTATAATTTAGCCATCGTAACGGTCTATTAGTAGGGTTATTTTCCCCTAGCTTATATTTAATCTTAAAATTAAATCGTACGTGCTCCTTTACCTATCTAGCTTATTAAGGTATAAGCTCCTTTATAGTTATAAAGTAGCGTAGATTATAATAATCTAAGAGTATACAAGTGGTATAACTCGTATGCTTAAGGTAATGTCGCCACTATTTAAAGCAGTTAACTATAGCTAGTAGTTCCTTATCATGGGTATAATACCTAACTTTAGGCCCCTAGAATTTTCTATTATAGAATACTACTAGTCTCTAGTAGAGCTGAGTAGCGTCTAGATGCCTATTAGGTTATAGTAGAATACTAATAAGGGCAAAATTTAATACATTAGTAATTATTATTAATGGCTAATCTAGGTTAAAATACCGCAGTAATAGAGCTTTTATAAACTTTACGCGAAGTTCTTAAAAGGCCTTCTAAACTTTTCTAGGCTATAACTATAGTTTATACTATTTAGTTAGTCCGTTTTTAGTTTTCTTCCTTACCACCTTTAAGCTTTTTGCTCCTTAGGTTAGGTCTTAAAAAGCTTCTATAATATAGTTAGATAGGTATTAGGCGACGTCTAAGTAGTTATAAATAAAGCGCCTATAGAAATTGGTAAAGCCTAAGAATACTTAAAAATCCTAGTAGCTCTCTAGCTCTAGCTACTTCTAGATTATTTATACCTGTACTAGGTCTATAACTATACCTATAGGCATTATAATATAACCCAGAAACTTAACTTACTTAGTATTAAAGATCTACTTTAACGCCTTAGCGTAGAGGCCCTAATTATCTAAGCGTTCTAGCACTTCGCGGACGTATTACTTATATTAATCCTTATCTTCTAAGTAGATTAAGATATTATCTAAATAAATAATATATATGCGGTTAACTAGTCCCCCTAAGGCTCTATAAATATATAATTAGAATATTATAGGCATATTAGCTAGCCTAAAGGGCATTACTAGATACTTAAAGTGGCCGTATTAGGTCTTAAAAGCGGTCTTTTACTTATCCCCTTCTTTAATATAGAGCCTATAATAGGCGTCTTATAAATCTAGCTTCGTAAAGATCTTTACCCTAAATAGTTAATCTAGCATTTTACTAACTAGTAGTAGTAGGTAACGGTTCTTAATTATAATCTTATTAAGACCGCGATAGTCTATATATAGCCTTATAGTCCTATTTAGTTTTAGGATAAAGAGAATTAGTACGCCTACCGGCAACTTACTAGGCTAGATCTACCCCTTTTTTAGTAAACTATTAAGGTACTTTTATAGGATCTTAAGCTCGTTACAAGAGAGGTTATAAATAAAAAGGTTTAGCAGTTATTTGCCTTCTTCTAAATTAATTATATAATTATATTCCAAGTTCTATAGTAGGACTTTAGCTCTCCTACCTAAAAATACCCTTAGTAAGTCCCTTAGGCCTACTAGAATATTTAACAAATTAGGGTTGTGTTTGTCCTCTATATTATTATTAGGTAAATTTTAGAGCTCCCTTAGAATGCTTATAGGCAGTATTATACGCTATAGTAGTTACTTATATATAGTTACCACTGTACGTTAAACCGTTGCATACGGTAGCTAGTAGAGGGTAGGGAATTCCTTAACGCAACGTTTAAGGTATTAAAGTATACTTTCTACGTATTGCTTAAGCTAGAGTAACCTATAGTGGTTAAAGTATCTTATAAGATCCTTAAGATCGCCGCCTTCCTATAATATCTCCGCGACCTATTTAATAGTTCCCTATAGGGTCTCTATTATAGAGGGGTTATTACCTATTATTACGGAGTAAGTATAAGCGGCGATAATATATAGCAAAGTAGATACTATTAAGCTATATACATGAACTGTGTGATAAGGTCAAGACGTTACGTAAGGAGAGAAGGTAGGGAAACGGGAAGAAAGGGTATATATCGTTAGCTTGGTTGCTTAGTTAATATATACACAAAGCAGAATAGGATTTAGGTGGTGGTCCTAGCAGAACTTAGCAGGGTTTGGTAGAACTTAGCGGAATATAGCAGAATATGGCAGATTACCATCAGATTGCCGCAAATTGCTATCTTATAGTCAGTCTCTAGTTGCTAAGTTAGTGGAAATAGGTAGACGTATATAAGGTATTACGGGGGTGTCCTATAACAGTACCCCCCCTTTAAACTCGAGCTTCTGCGAGATAGGGCTATGGTAGTTCTAGATGGAGTTTATAAAAGTCTTCTGCGGCTTATATAAGTCCTATAAAGTTAACAGGTTCCCATAAGGGCTTAATAAAGCCTCTCTATTTCGTGAGATATATATATTAACGTTTCCGTTTATTATACTTAATGTTATCAATTCTTTTAATAAAGTACTCGTTCTTACCATCCACTTTAACTAGTAGGGGAGGGTCTTATATCTGTTTAGGCAGGGCGTCTAATACGGGAGTAGCGGGGTAGAGGACTGACGTGTGGAATACGGGGTAGATTTTAACCGTATTAGGGAGCTTTAGTTAGTAGGCGTAGAAGGAGACAACCTTCTTAACCTTATAAGGGCTAGTGTTCTTCCAATTAAGCTTCTTAGCAGGTCGTTTTGTGTTTAGATTTCTTATATCTAGCCAGACGAAGTTACTAATTTAGTAGGCCGGTGCTAGGGTTCGTTTCTTATTCGCTGCGGCTTTATAAACAGATTAAGCCCATATTATTTCGTCAGCAAGGAACTGTTGTAGTTCCTCCATCTTCTTTACGAATTTATTTACTTCCGTAACTTGTAAGGCATAACAAGCAGGGCGAGGAATATTACTAAAGGCTTCGAAACCTATTTATAGATGCTAGCCGTAGTTGGCTAGGAACGGGGAGACCTTTATGGTTTCCGAAACGGAATTATTTGCAGTAAACTCGGTAAATGCAAGCTAGTTAATTTAGTCATCTTATAAGTACAACGTGTATATCCGAATATACTATTCTATTATAGCGTTTACATATTCCGTTTGACCATCTATTTCTAGGTAGTATGCTGTAGATAATAGTGCTTTAATATAGAGTTAGGTAGTTAGTTTTTTCTAAAATATAGAGATAAACTGGCTGCCTCTATTGGAGATAATCGTTTTGGGGAGTCTGTGGAGTTTCTATACGTGGTCCAGAAACAGTTAGGCGACGGTAGGTATTAACATATTGGGGCAGGCGATTAAGCGTTTTATCTTAGATAGTCGGTCTACGACTACTATAATATTCGTGCAGCTCTTACTTATAGGGAGGTCAATAATAAAGTCGATTAAGATATCCTTCTATCTTCGGTCTGGAACAGGCAGTAGCTTTAGAAGGCCGTTATATGTCTTATGTAAAGCTTTAGCTTGTCGGCAGACGTAACAGCTAGAGACGTACCTTTGTGTCGTATTATGTATATTCGGCCAGTAGTACTCCCGTTAGAGTAGCTTTAGGGTTTTTCCTTAGCCTAGGTGGCCGGCTACCGGTAGGTTGTGTACGTGTTTAAGGAGCTTAAGCTTAAGTTTATTGTGATTAGGGATAATTAGACGGTTCTGGTAATATAAGCGGTTTCCGCAAGCTTTATATTTACTTAGAGAGATCTTCTTAGAGCGTCTAACGCTATCTTAAATTAGCTTAAGCGTCTCTTGGATAAACTCGTTATTTAGGTATTTGTTAGTTATAATCTGTTTAATTAATTAATCAGTTATTTTAAGGACTTATACTATAAGATCTTTAGTAAAAGGGTTAAACAGTTTGGGGCGAAGTAGGGTTTAATTTTAGTAAAAATGTACCTCTTTTAGTGCTGGCGTGTCTTACGAGCGTTGGGTTAGGGTATTAGGCTTTTAGCCTTAAACGCCTAGGCGGTACGTGATTAAGAATCGGAAATGAGATAGGTATTCTAACCAGCGGGCCTAATAGTAGCTTAGCTGTTTTGTGGTTGTGAAGTACTATAAGTTCTTATAATCGCTAAGGACCTTAATTAGGAATTTAGCGCCTTTTAGTTCGGGTCGCCATTACTTAAAGTATTTAATAATAGCCAGCAGTTCCTTATTGTAGATCTTATAGTTATATTTGGCTAGGCTTAGTCGTTTTAAGTAGTATACCATGGGGTATAATACTCCCTCTTTGTTATATTAAGATAGGATACCTCTAGTGATATAGTTGGATAAGTCAGCTTCTATAACATTTATTTGGTTCGGGTTGAAGTGTTAGAGTATAGGCGTGGTAGTAAATATAACCTTTAGATAAGTAAAGGCCTTCTTATATTCCTTATTAAAGATAAAGGCTTTATCCTTTCGGGTTAGAGCTATAAGGGGTAAAACTAGGGCGGAGAAGTTGTTAATAAACTGTTAGTAGAAATTGGCAAATCCTATAAAGGCTCTTATATTCTTAACGTTCTTAGGTTTTTACTAGTTTATAATTACTTCGATTTTCTTCGGGTTTATTTATATGCCGTTTATAGAAATAAGAAGCCTAAGGTATAGGACTTCCGTCTTATAAAACTCGCATTTATTTATATCTAATTATAGACTAGCTTTGTGCAGGGCTTATAGGATAAGGTTAACGTGTTTCTAATATTCGGTTAGGTTATTACTGTATATTAAAATGTCGTTAATATAAGCAGTATAGAAGATATCTAGGTAGGGGCGTAGGGTGTTATTTATATAATGTTAAAACGAGCTCGGAGCATTTGCGAGGCTAAATAGCGTTACTAAGTATTCGAATAATCTATACTGAGTACGAAATGCGGTAAGCTATTTATCTTCCTTTACTATACGGAGGCGGTTAAATGCAGAGATAATATTAAGCTTTGTATAGTAGCGAGCCTTACTTAGTTAGTTTAGCGTCTCTTATATTAATAGGATTGGATATTAGTTCTTAATAGTAACGGCGTTAAGGGCTTAGTAATTTACGTAGAAGTGTAGACCGCCGCTAGGTTTTTTAACGAAGATTACTAGTACGGCTATAGGTAAAGAGCTTGCTCTAATAAATCCTTTACTTAGATTCTTATCTAGATACTTTTGTAGCACTTAGAGTTTGTTTTAGGACATTCCGTATAGGGGTTTAAATTTAGGCTGCTTTCCTTCTTCGAGTATAATCTTGTGGTTATATGGTCGGTGTTCTAGTAGCTTATTAGCTTCCTTTTATAAGAATGCGTCTAAGCAGTAATGGTACTCTGCTAGTACCTTTGTAATAGGGTTAGTGTGCTTCTTTAGTGCTAAGGCTTTCTTAATATTAGCCATCGTGATAGCAAAAATCGTATGTTTAGGCTTCTTAGCAAGCTAAGCTAACGGAGTAGCTCCAATTATATAAATATCTAGGGTATTAAGCTCTTTTGGATTGTCTATAGTCTCTTATATAGTTTCTTGTTTAGGTTTAGGTTTAGTATTAGGTATAAAGTTAGTATTAGATTTAAGTTTGGGTTCTTTAAGTATTCTTTTTATTATAGGGTACCAGTTCTTCTGGTACTCCTATATACTAAGCTTAAGCTTTTACTTAGTTTGGGGTGGTGTAGTAGTCGGGGTTAGTTTATGGGGTTTGGTGGGATTTCCAGATCTTTAGTGGATATTAGTGGAAATCTTATATTAGTGGAATTTGGTGGAATTCTTAGGTTGGTAGAATTTGGTAGATTCCTTAGGCGCGGGGTGGATATTAGTAGAAATCTTAGGCTAGTAGATCTTAGTGGATTTCCTAGGTTTTAGTTTAGGGTCAGGGCAGCGAGTTATAAGGCACTTCTACTTGCAACAGGAGGCGGTAAATAGAAGCTTAAGGTTATCCTAGTTAATAGTCACCTTATATAGCTTTATCTAAGGTTGTTTAAGGATTACTAGGTAACCTAAGGTGGTAACGAAAAGCTTAATTAGTTCTTTATGGTTTAGGTATTAGAGTTTTAGGGCTGCTACGTAGGTGATACGGCCTAAGATGGTGCGTTTACCGTTAAATCCAAATATATTAATATGCCGGTTAAGGGGGGTTAGGGTAAAACCATTATCTTATATAAAGATCTTGTTAATAAATCCTATGCCGCTAGCTCCTGTATTAATTAGGATTTAAGTATTAGCCTATTAACCATTCTGCTAAAGACGGCAGTTAATAGTTATGCTACGGTCCTAAGAGTCGGAGTTTGTGACGTTAAATACGTTTAACGAGATCCTAAGGCAGAGCCGTCCTGGAGAGCAACTTAGCTTTAGGACCTTCCTTTTGGAGGCGATTGGGGCGGGGTTCTTATAGAGCGTCGGTTGGAGCTTCGTTCTCGTAAATGGTGCTTACTAAATATAGGGCTGGAACTAGATAAAGATTGGGGACGGTAACTGGAAGATCGATGCGGTAAACGGCTGTTAGTGTTAGCCGTTCGTAAATCGTTTTGGTGCGTAGGTAGGGGGATAAGGTAGTATTTTAAGATATGATCCTTCCTTCCGCATTTAAAGCAGAGGCTTAGCTTAAGGCGTTATTCTTGTTTAGAGGACCCTAGTGGGGCGTAATCTAGGATTCTAGTGTTAATATCTATGGCGTTAGGGTGCTTAGGCTGAGATAATAACTTAGTGGACGTTCGCGGGGTTGTCGTATTATATTGGGGGGCAGGCTTTAGTGTTAGGCGTAGTATATCATTGTACTGTTTATTAATAACGTTTACGCAGGCATTAAGGGCTCCTAGTAGGTTTACGCCTATTAGGGAGGTTTTTAGTTTAGAGCTTAAGGATTTAATAAGGCTGTTAATTAGTGCGAAGTCGTTCTAGCCTATTTCCTTTGCGTAACGGTTGAATTTGGAGAAGTATACTAGAAAGCTTTTTGTTCCTTAAGTTATGTAGTTTATCTTTCTCTAAGCAGTAGCTTAGCGGTTTAGGTCACTATACGTAGCTTTAAGAAGTACAACTAGACTTGGTACTGAGTTCGGTTAAAGGGGTTTAATAAGGTCAGCTGCGTCCCCTCCTAGTCGACTTAGGGCGTAGCAGAGTCGGTTAGCTTCGGTTAGGTAGCGGTTAGCATTACTAGTTAGCTTATTTTTAAGCTAGCTTAGAAATAATTGGAGTTTTCGTTGTTTGCTAGTGAATATTAAAGGGTCTAGTAGTCGTTTAGATCGTTGTGGTGCAGTAGTCGGTTTGGGGTGAATAACTACTGCAGGTTTGGGGCTCGCGTTCCGCGTGTTCATTTCCAGAGACGGCGTTCGGTCTTAAGGTCCTAGCGTAGGCATCTTAAGGGTGCGGACTTCTTCTTGGAGGTCCTTAATTAATTATTAGTATTATGTTTCTTATTCGGCTTATTGTTAATTTAAAGTGGCTTAGTTCTGTGCGAGGGCGTCTATAAAAGACTTCTGTATTTCTGCTAATTGTTTTTAAAGTGCGGATATAATACCGGCGGTTATCGTAGGGGCTTTAGGTTCGGTCTGTATTTTAACGGTAGTGTGGGTAGTTAACGTAATGTAGTGTTACGGAGTAAGTATAAGCGGCGATAATATGTAGTAAAGTAGATACTATTAAGCTATATATATAAACTGTATAATAAGGTCAAGACGTTACGTAAGGAGAGAAGGCAGGGAAATGGGAAGAAAGGGTATATATCGTTAGCTTGGTTGCTTAGTTAATACGTATATGGAGCAGAATAGGATTTAGGTGGTAGTCCTGGCAGAACTTGGTAAGGTTTGGTGGAACTTGGCGGAATATGGCAGAATATAGCAGATTGCCGTCAGATTGCCGCAAATTGCCGTCTTGTAGTCAGTCTCTAGTTGCTGAGTCGGTGGAAATAGGTGGACGTGTATAAGGTGTTATGGGGGTGTCCTGTAACACCTATACTAGGCTCTATACCTATTTTGCTATTAAATAGGGGTTAAATCCAATACTCCTTTAGGTGTAAAGCGTATACTATTTCACCTAGGGCTATATTCTTTAGGATGTCCTTTAGGCTTATTAGTAATATACGCCCTTTTAAATCTTTATTATTCTACTATGTAAAGGCTCCTGTCTTAAAGCGTATCTTAAGATTTACTTCCGTAAGCTAAGGGTATTTAAAGATAGGGATATAACCTATAAAGTTAGCCGCCTAAAAGGGTTATAGGCTAACTACCTTAGTATAGTTATATATATTAGCTACTAACATTATAAGCTTATAAGCACTATATAGTTTAATCTAATACTTATTTAAAAAGCCTTTAATAGGTTTCCGCCACCTTTACAATAGGATAAGTTTATACTCTTTTATTAAATTATATTATATAAGATTAATTTCGGCGCTGCTATTATATAGTGCTTAAAACTAACATATCTTACCTATAGGGAGTATTATTTCTAGCTTAACAGCAATATAAAGAGTCTTTTCTTCTATATCTTGCCCTAGTTATAGCTAGAAGAGGTCCATAACTAAGGCTTTTCTTTTTTTAGATTATTAGTGCGGTTATTACCCTATTAATATTTTTAATAGGATCTACCTCCGGAGTTTTCTCTTAACTTCTTAAAGTGTTTCTATAAAGGTGCTAGATAGGTATTAAGTTAACCCTAAAAATCTTTCCCATTATTTAAGGCTCCTAACTTAACCCTTTTAAAGTTCTCTTTAAGAACGGCTTCTTTAAAGGTTAGGTCTACCCTATATTACTACTAAAGTGCCTACGCTTTTAGTAACCCCCTAGCTTCCTACTAGAAGAGGTCTAATTTCTTACTATATCTTTAATATTTAGAACTGCTTATTCGAAATCCGTATATATAATAATCCATAATAGGGCTCTTACGCGCTTTATTTTATTATAAATTACTAGCTTAATTCTAGCCTAGATAAACCTAATCTTCTTCTTTTTATAAATACTACCATCCTTATTTTTAAAGGGCTCTAAATCTATTTATTAAGTATAAGTTTTTACAAAGTTTATAAACTAGTAGAAGTCGTAGCGGTTAAGCTATATCCCATTCTAGAATAGCTCTATATTATTATATTATACAATATATAGATCTTAAGTCTATTTCTTTAAGAAGGTTTACAGCTATAGCTATATAGTAATTTGCTCTTTATTAAGCTAATTAAGTACAATCTAGTTTAGTAATTGGTTTTTAATCTTGCTAATAATCTAGCGTATACGCTCTTTAGTATTATTTTATATTATTAGTATTTTAAAGAAGTTGTCTACCTTATAAACCCAATCGTCTAACTACTAGGCGTTAGGTCTATAGCGGAGTTCTAAACTACTAGAGGCCTTAACTAGTTAGCCTATATCCTTTTTCTATTTATAGCGTAGATAACTCTCTAAGTCTTCTATACCTCCTTAAGTAGGTACTAAGTAGCCCCTAAAAAGCCCTTAGCCTTAACTAGGTTATAAAAAAATTTACCTAGCTTAGATTAAACCCTACTAGATATAGATTTACCCTTAAAGGGTTCTAATATATTTATTAGTGGCTTTCTCCTATATAGATTCCGAGAGCCTTATAATAGCTTCCCAATATTTATCTTAAAGGAAATTAGTATAGGGCTCTTAACCTTCTAAACTTAGGCCTAGAGAAACTCCTACTATAGAGGTAGTATTAGTACTAGTAGCTAGTATAGGCTTCCCAACAAGGCTTAAGTCTTAAATTAGTAGTTAGTTTAAATTACCTAAAGGGGTAGGCCCGCTTAGCTTGTAAGCAGTCTATATACCACTACTATACTAATTATAGGCCAGTAGTCTTCTAGAAGGGTTCTAGTTGGTTCCCTAGTTAAATATATTAGTATATTTCTTTAGCATTTCTAGCTTAGGGGAAGATTTTAAAGTCGCCTCTAGCGCTTAATTTTTTAATTGGCCTAGGTAGGGCTAGAAGGGTTCTAGCTACTTTCTAGCAGTATTATAACTATTATAGAGGGTGTTTATATTTTCCTTAGCATTACTAGTAACTGTAGGTATATAAGAGTCTTTAAGCTTTTAGAGCATCTAGGTATATAAGGGCGCGAAAAGGCTTTGGGGAAGATTTGAAGGAATGATATAAATTCTATCTAAATCTAAGGGTATATAGCTCTTACTAAGAACAGGACGTTGCGTAAAGAAGAGAAAGGAATAAGAGGAGAATTATATAATTAAATAGTTAGGGGCTTAGTGGTTAATGCGTGCGCATATACGCACGTAGTCTTTAATAGACTTTAGTAAAATTCAATTAATCTAGCAGAATTTAGTTAAAGCGTTAGAATTTATCTATTGAGTATTTTACTAAGACATTCCTACTATAACTAGGCTAGTCCTATTATAGTACCCCCCCTTTTAGCCAAAAGTCTAAATAATTTAATTTTAGTTAAGACTTATAACTTATTACATATTATATTTTTGCGTTAGGTAGTAGTGTAGGGTTTTATTAATTCTATTATTAAATAGGCTAATTAGGATTTTCCATCCCCGGGATAGCAAATCGCTATTAGCTTAATTAAGGCGGTAAGCAGAACTAATATCTTTATAGTAGGTTTTAGCAAGGCAGATCTAACTAATTAGATAACTTTAACTAGTGGTTAAAGTTCCTTAATATCTTGCGTGTTACGTAATTATATTACGAACGTTATAACGTATTTTAAGTTCTTTTTAATTTTAAGCTTCCTACTATTATATTTTATATATTCGTATTAGGTGGCAATTATTTACTTTTATATTATATCTATCTAGCTAGAGTAGACTGTAAAGGATAATCCTTATAGAATTCTTTTACTAGGAAAGGCGTATTGGTTTTAATTTGCTTATAAAGTTCCTAGGTTTATATCTTATATCCTTTCTATTTAATAAAAAGTTTAAATTATTTAAACTATATCTTCCATTATATATTATTAATTAAGTTAATAAAGTAAAAACTGTTGCCGTTATTAACAATTATAGGAGATAGCGGTAGTACTTTATAAGTTATAGGTTTACCTTTTAAGGATTATAGTAAGTTTATATAAAACGTTAGATATATTTTTATCTTAATTAGTAGTTTAAGCTTATAAGCGTATAGGCTTAGTTTCTTCTTAATTTAGTATAGGCCTATAAACTTCTAGTCTAGTTTCTTTAAGGGTCATTAAGTCTTTAGGTTTTGTATATTTAGGTAAACTATATTACCTTCCTTAAAGTCCTATATAGGAGCTCGTTCTTTATTTATATGCTATTTCTATACCGTTTAAGCGTATACTAATTTACTCTATAATAGTTCCGTTAACTGCTTTATTTAATTAGCGAAGTTATATACGTTAATTAGTTAAATCTTCTTAATTATAGATCCTATTATATTAATTTTAGGTTATAGTTTAAATCTAAGTTAAGGGTCTTATCTATAGGTTATATAAAACAGCGTTACGCCTATTAATTTTTTTCTTATATTATTTGTAGTAAACTTAGCTAAAGGTAGCCACTTTTCCCAGTTATCTTATAGGTAAGAGTAGTATATTTATAGGTATTATTCTATAATTACGTTTATAATTTTAGTTTAACTATCTATCTTTAGATAAAATACAGTTAAGAGTTATATTTATATACTTAATTGTTTATATAGGGCTTACTAGAAGTCTAAAACAAACTAGCTTCTATAGTTAGATATTATTAAATTAGGAAGTCCGTATAGCTTGAAGATGTACTTAATAAAATGTTTAGCTACTAATATTGTATTAATTAAGTTTATAGGAATTATATATTATATTTTTATAAGACGGTTAATAACTACTATAATATTTATAAACCTATTACTATTAGGTAGGTTAACTATAAAGTTAATTAAGATATCTTGCTATCTTTATATTGGAATTGGCAATAGTTAAAGTACTCCTTACTTCTTTATATAAGAGGTCTTCCTATATACGCATATTCTATATGCTTAAATATATTTTTGTATATAGTTATATATTATAGGCCAGTAATATACTTATTAGATAATCTTATAGGTCTTTATATAGTTAGGATACCCTACTATAGGGGAATTGTATATAAATTTAAGTATCTTAAATTATAAGGGTTCGGAATTCGGGCTTACTATCTTCTATTAATAGTATAACTAATTATTGCGGATTTCGCATTTAGTAAGTATAATATCCTTATATTGCCGTTTCCCTATTTAAATTACTTTTATTATATATACTATCTAGGGGTTATTCTTATATTTATACTCTATTAATTTATCAATTTCTATATCCCAATTATTAATTTCTAATTTATTCCTATTAAGCTGTATATCTAGAAATATAGGGCGTAGTTTCTTAAAGTGTTTAGGGGGTAGTAGAATTCGTAATTAATTTATAATCCGTTTATTAGAGGCGTTTATAGATAAGTTCTATAATTATTATATTAATAAGTTAGGCTTTTAATTAAGTTTACTAGGTTAATACGTAATCTTAAAGTTAAATTATAAAAGGTATTCGGCCTAATGAATTTAGCGCTATATTAATTGCTTTATAGTTATAAAGTACTATAGATTTTTATAGTCCGTTAATATACGTATTAGAAATAACAATTCTTTAAGTTTTAAACGCTATTATTTAAAGTATCTAATAATTATAAGCGGTTCCTTATTATATATCTTATAGTTTAATTTAATAGGGGTAAGTTTCTAGGAGAGAAAGGCTACTAGGCGTAGCTCGCCGTTCTTATTATATTGTAATAATACTCCTCCTAGTATATAATTAGACGAGTCTGTTTTAACAATATATTTAAGGTCTAAATTAAAGTGGGTAAGAATTAAAGTAGTTGTAAAACGATATTTTAGGTTATTAAAAGCTTATTTATATTTAGTAGTCTATTTAAATCTTATATTCTTTCTTATTAAGTTTACTAATAGCTAAATAATTTTTAAGAAGTAATTAATAAAT
>Ga0307515_10008938_pt1 | contig 19461 bp, 18 predicted proteins | sample 17_EM_MG_FD_194513 | JGI IMG/M metagenome (GOLD analysis project Ga0307515, IMG submission 194513) | Populus trichocarpa ectomycorrhiza microbial communities from riparian zone in the Pacific Northwest, United States - 17_EM | ecosystem: Host-associated > Plants > Roots > Unclassified | place...
CGGCTACATGCTGCATTGCCACAATGCGATCCACGAGGATGAGGGCATGATGGCCATGCTGATGGTCATGGAATAGGGCCGACCTCGCCGAATCTGCCGGCCCGGCCCGGGCCGGGCTGGCAGATCGGACGGTTCAGTCCAGTTGACCGTCGTAGTCGGGCAGCTTGAAGGTGCGTTCGGCGTGCCCGCCGGCCAGATCCGTGTCGTTGTTGCCGATGCTCGCCACGATGGTGTAGCCCCGGCTCTCGATGTCGATCCGCGCGTTCGTCTTCATGGTCTGCACGTCGGAGAAGTCGAAGATCGCCCGCAGGTACATGTCGGTGTAGGTGTAGCCGACCTGGCTGAGGTTGTACTCGGTCCAGGGTCCGATGATCTCGGTCCGGTTGCTCACGAAGAAGACCTTCGCCCCGGCGGCCACAGCTTGCTTAGCCACTGCCAGCACCGGCGGGGTGGCCGGCGTGACCAGCTCCGAGCTGTAGCCGCTCGCCAGCGCCGTGTTGTCGATGTCCAGCACGATCGCGGCCTTGATCCCCGAGTCGGGCAGCCGGCCGCCCAGGTATTGCTGGGCGACGCTGGTCACCGCGGTGACATCGTCGATCCAGGTCGCGTAGGACGGCAGCGCCTGCGCCGTGACCGCGGTGGTGACTCTGCTGGTGATCGGGGCGGCGATGGCCGGTGAACCGGGTGCGAGTGCGGCGGAGACGGTCAGGCCGGCGGCCGCGACCGCCGTCACCAAGCCTCGCCAGATGGGTTTGCGCATACCAGATTCCTCTCGTCGGGGCCCGGTCCGGCAGGCACATAGGACGGACGGTCACGCGAAGACGTGAAATTGTTTCACCATCGACGAGACGGCGGGGATTGTCAATGGCGCCGACCGGTCCGGGTGGCGCCCTGAAGGAGGACCCCGATCCGTGGATCATGAGGGGGTAAGTGGTTACCTGCGGGTGAAAAGCGGACGGCGTGCGGGCCGGGCCGCCGGGCGAACGGGCTGTTGACCGGGAAGACCATGTGTCGTTGCGCGAGGAAGCTCACCGCCGCGAGGGTGCCTTCGGTCAGGAGCTTGGCGACGATCACGGAGCCGGTGGCCAGGGCCAGCGCCTCGAGCAGGACGATATTCGCGGCGAGCAGGACGAACGCCAACGTCGCGTACCGCACGGCCGAAGAACGGCGGGCCGCTTTGCTGCGGCGCGTTCCGAAGACGTACGCGCGATTCACGCCGTAGTTGACGGTTGCGCTGATCAGCCGCGCCCCGACCGCGGACAGGACCAGGTTGTCGGTCAAGGCGACCAGCATCAGCAGGGCCACGGTGTCGACGGCAAAGGCGAGCAGCGACGACAGCGCGAACGCGAGCAGTGGGCGCAGGACCCGCACGGAATCGCGGACGGGCCGGAAGTGTGAGGACGCGTTGTGCCGCAAGTAGACGGTGGCGATCTCGACCTGCGCGACGGGCAGTCGTTCCCGGGCCGCGCGCAGCAGCAGGCGCTGCTCGTACTCGAAGCGGTCGCCGCCGACGTCGCAGAGCCAGGGCAGCATGCGTGCCGGGTAGGCGCGCAGACCCGTCTGGGTGTCCGTCAGGTTCAGGCCCGTCACGAGTCGGAACACGGTACGCGTCACGGTGTTGCCGAGGCGGCTGCGAGCCGGGACCGGGCCGGTGAAGCGACGGCAGCCGAGCACCATGGCCGCACCGGAGTCCGCGACGTGGCGAGCGACCGCGTCGATGTCGTCGGGCCGGTGCTGGCCGTCGCTGTCCGCGCAGATCACGTCCCGGCCCGGGTAGCGCGTACCGATGTGGGCGAAGCCGGTTTTGAGGGCGAATCCCTTGCCGCGGTTGCCGGGGAGCGTGATGACCTCGGCGCCGAGGGCGCGCACGCGGGCGAAGACTCCGGCGTACGCGGGGCCGCTGCCGTCGTCGACCACGACGATGGTGTGGTGTCCGAGGTTTGCCACGAGGTCGACGAGGTCCCCACCGGGCTCGTACGCGGGAATGAGGACGATCATGTTCAGCCGGCGACGTACAGGATGTCGCTGGTGCCGCGTTCCTCGCCGCGGCCCAGGGGGTTGTTGACGAGCTCGCCATCGAAGATCATAGCCGACGAGCCGCCGCCGTCGAGGTTGTAGGCGACCTGGGCCGAACGGTCCACAAAGATCTGGGCCAGCCCGCTCATCGTCACACCCTTGCTGTAGCCCGCGCTGCGCCCGTCGACGACCACGAACAGCAAGTGGTTGTCGTCCACGATCCCGATCCCGGTACGGGGTTGGTTGCCCTGCACGGAGTGGTTGCCGAAGTTGGTATCGACCTCGACCGAGTCGATGCCGGACCGGATCTTGCCGCCGTCCACCAGGCCCGGGCCGAACGACAGCGTGTTCCAGACGCCGGCGGCAAGCAGGTCGTCGGCGCTGGTGCTGGTCTCGTCGTAGAGCTTGGCGGAGCCGTCGGTGTAGAAGGCGATCCCCGGCCGGGCGCCCTTGTCGCGGAAGGCGACCCCGTTGCGGATCACGATGCCGGTGTCCCGGAAGCCGTAGTAGTCGCCGTTGATGGCCAGCACCGCGCCGACGCCGGCGGCGATCTCGGACGGGTTCGCGATGATGTTCTCGCCGAACTTGTCACCGGCGAAAGCCGACCGCACGATCGTCGCGTCGGACACCGTCACATCGGCGACGAAGTAGACGATTTGACTGTCGCCCGAGCCGGTCACGACCTTCTCGATCGAGATCTTCGCGGTGTCGCTCGAGTACGTCGTCGCGGTGCTGGTGCCCGACGAGTCGGCCTCGGCAACGGTGACGTTCGAACCGGTCAGCGCCGAGGTGTTGGCGACTTCGACGTGGTCGATGACGTACCGGTTCAGCGCCCACGTGCTCGCCCCGCCCGCGGCGACGAGCGCACCTAGGCCGCCGGCCAGAAATCCTCGGCGGCTAAGGACCGGGCGTCGTCCGGTCTCTGCGTTCTTTTTGCTGGTCACACCCCTAGTGAAGCCGCGGATCTTGTGGGTTTCTTGTGCTGCGGCTGGGCGTTGAGATAGCAATGGGGACCGGTCATCGACCGGTCCCCATTGCTGGTCTGCAGGCGTTCAGCTACCGCCGTCCGCCGCCCGGACCGCCGCCGCCGGCCGGTGCCTCGCCCGCGGTCACGGTCGCGATTTTCTGCCCGGAGCCGATCGTCCCGGACTCGGCCAGCCCGCCGACGCTCGCCCCGGACGCCGACCCACCGGAATAGATCGTGTACTGCTCGCCCTTGGTGATCTTCGCCGACGAGTACACCAGGTTCTGCATCTCCTTGGAGGTGACGAAGGTGGCCACCACCTTGCCGTCGGAGTCGACCACTTGCAGGGTCGTGCCCGCCGCGACGGTCGAGTCGAGCGTGGCGGAGAGCCAGCCCTGAGCGGAGTCCGTGTCCGGCGCGACCACCATGCCGGAACTGCCGGCGGCGACCAGGACGCCACCGCTGATCTTGAAGGTTCCGTTGACGTCCAGGGCGCCGTTTCCGCGCTGCGTCGGGCCGGTCACCACGATCGTGCCGCCGGTGATCGTGGCGATGCCGTTGGAGTCGAAGCCGTCGCCCTGGGCGTCGATAATCAGCGTCCCGCCGGTGATCGTGGCGTCGAAGTCGCCCACGGACTCACCACCGCCGCCCCCGGGACCGCCGCCCTGCTGGGCGGTGTCCGACGAACTGCCGGACGCGTTGAGCCCGTCGTCGCTGGATTTCACCGCGACGTCGCCGCCGTTGAGCACGATGTGGGCCGACTCGAGGCCCTCGACCGAGTTGGTGATCTTGACGGTGCCGGCGTCGATCTGCAGGGTTCCCTCGGCGTGCACGCCGTCATCGCCGCTGGCCGCGGTGAGCGTGGCGCCGTTCAGCCGTACCGCGCCGTCGCTGTGCACGGCGTCGTCGGCGGAGGCGACCGTGGCCGTCCCGCCCTCCAGCACGGTGATGACACCGGACTTGAGGCCCTTGGTCGACGTGTCGTCCGTGGGCGCAACCGTGTTGCCCCCGCCCGCGGTGACGTTGAGCGTGCCCCCGGTGAGGACCAGATCGGTGGCGGCGTCGGCGCCGTCACCGCCCGCAGTGACGGTCACCGTTCCACCCGACATCGAGATGTAGCCGGCGTCCGCGTCGTCGGCGTTGTCCGCCTTGAGGCCGTCGCCACCCGAGGTGACCTTGATCGTGCCGCCCGCCACGGCGACGTAGTCCTTGCCCCGGATGCCGTCGTCCTTCGCGCTGACCGTGATCGTGCCGGACGCGATGAGCAGGCCGTCCTTGGAGGTGATGGCGTCGTTGCCGTTTCCGGTCACGGTGAGCGCGCCGGCGCCCGTGATGGTCAGGTCGCCGGCGCTGAACAGGGCCGCGTTGACATCGGCGTCGTCGGCGTAGGACGAGGCGTCGGAAAGCTCGTTGGTGCTGCCGTCGGCCAGGACGATGATGAGTTGCTCGGCCTCCGTCGCGGCGATCGCCGCCGTGCTGGAGCTGGCGATGTGGGCGCCGTCGAGCACCAGCGTGACGGTGGCGTCGGGGGCGTTGACGACGATCTGGCCGGCGGTGAGCGTGCCGGAGATCCGGTACGTGCCACCGGCGGTGATGGTCACCGTGCCGCCGTCGATTTTGACGCCGTCGCCGGACGCCGTCGCCGAGGAGCCGGTGAGCTTGATCTCGACGGCGTTCGCGGTGTCCGTGCTGCCGCTGGTGTGCACGGCCTTGTTGGCGGCCAGCACCTCGGCGGCGTTCTGCGTGGCGTTCACCGCGACGGCCGCCGCGGCAGCCGTGGCGGTGCTGGTCTCCGTACCGCCGGAGCAGCCGGCCAGTAGGACGGCGGCCAGGGCAGCCGAGCTGACCCCGGCGACCAGGCGCTTTCTGATCTTCATGGTCGGCTCTCTTCCGTGTTGGGAATGAAATGGCGCCGCAGGACGGGGCACCAGCGATTGGCGGGCAGGTCGGGGCGCAACGCGGCCAGGCCGGTGGCGTATTTCGACATCGGGCTCGGGCGGTACCCGAGCGACCAGAGCAGCCGGTCCACCGGCGAGGTCGTCCGGCTGGACTTCGTCTCGACGATGACGCGATCTGGCACGCTCAGGCTCGTTCCGCCGGGCAGCGTCCAGGCGAGCTGCTGGTCGACGGTGACCCGGCTGCCGGTGGACGGGATGAACAGCGTGGTGCGTTCGTAGTGGGTGGTGAGCGCGAGATGGAAGCGGAACCCGTCGGCGCGAATACCGGCGCCGGCCAGCGTCTCCAGGGCCAGGGTCTGCGTTTCGGGGCCGAGTCGCTCGTCGTCCCCGGCGTACGGGAAACGCTGTTTGACGGTCGTGCCGCGGGCCCCGCGGGTCTTCACCTCGAGAAAGTGCTGGTCCGAGTCGAGGTAGCTGCGGACGCGCACCTTGAACCGGCGGCGCCGCCGGCGCGCGGCACCGAGGTAGCTGTCCAGAGCGGGGGTGTCGAAGTAGGCCGACCGATAGGTGAACTGGCGCCGGGTGTCGATGTCGAGCACCCGCACGTCGGCGGGCAGCCCGGCCAGCACCGCGGGCAGCCCCGCGGCCGGCAGCAGATACTTGCGGTCCATCCGGGTTAGCAGCCCGGCCCGCTCTACCAGCTCATCCAGCGTGATCGGCGCGAGCGCGTCGAGCACCTCGTCGGCCACGGCGGTATCGGTGGCGATCACGCGGCCATCCGCTCGGCGACCGGGCTGTGCTCTCGGCGCACCGCCGGGTCCAGCACGATGTAGCGGACCTCCGCGAGCGTCGTGTCGTTCACCAGGTCGACGTGCTTGACCGAGACGTTGACGACCCGGCCCTTCAGCAGCATCTCGAGGTGCGCGCGCAGCGCCTCCTCATCGGTGTAGGCGACATCCAGCTGCACCGTCAGCTGCCGGTAGCGCCGGAACAACCGCGGGTGGTCGCCCACGAACAGCGCTCCGATGATCAGCAACATCAGCCCGCCGACCAGCGGGGTCAGCGTTGCGCCAAGCCCGGAGAGCAGGCCGAGGGCGAGCGCCGCGAAGTAGTAGGCCACCTCATGCTGGGCGATCTCGTCGGAGCGCAACCGGATGATCGACAGCACCCCGAAAAGGCCGAGCCCCAGCCCGGCTCCGACGGTGGACGAGCCGAGAACCAGGGCAGTCGCGAGGACGCCGATGTTGACACCGAGGAAGGCGACGACCAGATCGCGGCGATGATGCCGGGGGAAGTAGACGCCGAAGGTGAGTACGGCGATGGCGGCGAGATCAGCGAGGACGACAAGAAACTGGTTCACGAGTCAAGTACGCCTGGGCGCCCTGTCCATCTCCTGTGAACGGCCTGTGCCCGCGGTGTTCGTTTACCGCGCGGCCACCCGGCGTTCAGCCCGTCCCGCTCGCCGATCGCGGGACGGGCCGAACAGCCTCACGCGGCGGCCAGCGCCTCCGTCGGGGCCAGCCGGGCGGCCCGGATCGCTGGATAGAGCCCCGCGATCGCGCCGATCACGATGGTCGCGCCGACACCGCCGGCCAGCGCCCACAGTGGAACCACAGTCGGCCAGGTCTGCGTCGTGGCGTACAGCAGCGTCACAGCGAACCCGATCAGCACCCCGGCCAGCCCGCCCAGCAGGGACAGCAGCAGCGACTCCGCCACGAACTGGGTGCGGATCTGGCCACGGGTGGCGCCCAGCGAGCGGCGCAACCCGATCTCCGCCCGGCGTTCCAGCACCGAGATCACCATGGTGTTCGCGACCCCGATGCCGCCGACCAGCAGCGCCACCGCGCCCAGCCCGAGCAGCAACGCCGTGAACGTCTGGTCGGTCGCCCGCCGGGCCGCCAGCGCGTCGGACGGCCGGGACACCTTGACCTCGTCCGGATTCCCCGGGTTCGCCGTCGCGGCCAGCACCGCGCGGACCGCCTCCACCTGGGCGTCCACCGAACGCGTGTAGACGGTCGTCGGGTGCCCGTCGAAGCCCAGATACGAGGTGGCCGCGGACCAGCCCACCAGCGCCGCCGAGTCAAGCTCCGGCGCCAGCGGCACCGGGTTGAGCACGCCCACCACCGTGAACCAGCGGCCGCCCAGATAGACGGCCGGCCCGGTGCCGAGCCGCCGGGCCGCGGTCGCCCCGAGCACGACCGCCGGATAGCTTGCCGTCGCGGCGTTCAGCCAACTGCCGTCCGCGACCGTGGCGCCCACCGTACGCAGCAGGTCTAGCTGGGCCGCGAGCACCGCAAGCCCGCCGGTCTGCCCGGCCGAGATCTTGTCGGTGCGGTACACGTTCGCGTCACCCACCGCCCCCGTGGCGGTGGCCGACTGCACCGGGCCGATCCGCTTGACCATCGCTACCGACTCGTCGGGCAGGGTCGCGGCGTCGCCGAACATGGTGTTGCCCGGCGCGACCGTCAGCAGGTTGGTGCCCAGCGCGGCGAGGGCACGATCGAGATCCGCCCGGCTGGACGACGAGATCCCCACAACCGCGGTCATCGCCGCGATGCCGATCGCGATGCCCAGCGCCGACAGCACCGCCCGCAGTGGCCGGGCGCGCAGGCCGGAGCCGCCGAGGCGGAACAGGTCGGAGCCGCGCAACCGGGCCGGGACCAGGACCGAGGCCATCTCAGACCACCTGCCCATCACGCATCGGCACCTGGCGCGGCAGCGAGTCGGCGATCTCGTGGTCGTGCGTGATCACCAGAACCGTGGTGCCCGCCGCGTTCAGCTCGCGCAGCAGGTCGACGACGCCCGCGCCGGCCACCGAGTCGAGGTTGCCGGTCGGTTCGTCGGCCAGCAGCACCGCCGGGTCGCCCGCGACGGCCCGGGCCACCGCGACCCGCTGCTTCTCGCCGCCGGAGAGCTGATGCGGGCGGTGCCCCAGCCGGCCACCGAGGCCGACCCGGACCAGGGCGGCCTCGGCGCGCCACTCCCGCTCCTTTTTCGGTACGCCGGAATAGAGCAGCCCGTCCGCCACGTTCGCGACCGCGTTGCGCCCCGGCGCGAGGTGGAACTGCTGGAAGACGAAACCGATCCGGCTGGCCCGCAGGGCCGAAAGCTGCCGGTCCGTCAGGGTGGCGACGTCGTGCCCGTCGATCCGCACGGTGCCGGCCGACGGACGGTCCAGGGTGCCGATCAGGTGCAGCATCGTGGACTTGCCCGAACCGGACGGGCCGACGATCGCGACCAACTCCCCGTACTCGACGGCCAGGTCGACCGAGCGCACAGCCGTAACCCCACCGGCGTACGCCTTCGTAACAGCCGCCAACTCGATGACGTTCATGAGGGCATTCCCACGATCGTCCCGGCAGTGACTCCCCCACCGGAAACCTCGACCCGGCCGTCGGCGAACAAGCCCGTCTCGACCGCGACGATCCGGGTGGTCGAGCCCTCGACGACCTGCACGCCGTAGCCGCCCTCGGCGAGCGCGAGCAGGGCCTCGATCGGCACGGTCAGCACGTCCTTGCGCTGCGACGCGGTGAAGCCGACGGTCACCGACGCCTGGTTGAGCCCCTTCGGCGCCTTGGCGAAGCCGATCGTCACCACGATCTTCGTGCTGGCCGGCTGCTGACCCTCGGCCGGCACGACGACCGTCTTCACGCCGGTGATCTTCGCCTTCGTCTCGCTGCCGTCGGGCAGCGTGACCTCGACGGTCGCGCCCTTCTTGGCCAGCCGCTGGTCCTCGACCTCCAGGTCCACTGTGGCCACCCGGGAAGTGCCCGTGGTGGACAGCACCTCGGTGCCGGGTTGCACCACCGACCCCAACGCCGCGGTAAGCGAGTCGACCCGCACCGGGCCCGGCGCGTACACGATGCGGGTTTGGTCGACCGTGCCCGTCTCGCTCAGGCCGAGGTCGTCCTGCCACTCCTCGACCGCGTCGGCGGTCGCCGACGAGTAAGTTTTGTCGACTGTGAAGCCGCGATACCCCAGCGCCCAGAGGTTCTGCTCAAACTGCTTCACGTCAGAACCCTCAACCCCAGGAGCCAGTTTCCGGTACGCCGGGAGCTTGCCGTAAAGCAGCACGACCGGGCTGTTGTCGATCCGGTAGATCGACTTGCCCCGGGTGATCGTGGCCTCCGCCGCGGGCAGGCCGGTCACCGTCCCGGAGAGCCGGGTCGGCACCGCGGTCGTCTCCCCGTACGCCAAAGTGCCGTCCTGGCTCTGCCGATCGACCAGCGTTTGCTTGGTCACCGGCGCGGTCGCTGCGGGCAACGTGCTCGTCGGTTTGACACCGCCGGAGGCATCGGGCAGCCGGACCATGGCGACCGCCCCGGCCGCTGCCCCAACGGTGAGCACGGCCGTGACCGCGACGGTGGTAGTGCGGCGGCGGCTCATCCCGCGTCCCCTTCCTGGTGCTTCTGGGTTACCGCGCCTTTCGGCTGATACTTCGCGCAGGCCTTCTCGGCCGCGTCGAACGTCGGGTCGCCCGGGCCCATGCCCACCTTGGAGCCGTCGATCCGGATGCTCCCGTCCGCCTTCGGGTCGGGGAACTTGGGCACGCCGTTCTCGCGCATGCATTTGGCCATCTGCCGGGCCTGCTCGATGGCGGCAGCGTCCGGCTTCGGCGCATCGCCGCCGTTGGGTGCGTACTTCTTGCACGCTTCTATCGCCTTGTCGACCTTGGCCAGGTCGGTGCCCTTCGGAGGGCTTAACTCCATCCCCCCGCCCGGCTTCGGGTCGGGGAACCAGCTGAGGCCGTTCTGCCGCATGCACTGCGCGAATTTCAACGCCACATCCGCGTTGTCGCCCGTCCCGGCGGACGCACTGGCGCTCGCGGTGGGATTGCCGCCGTTCGCGGTGGCCACGCCGGTGTCGTCCGTACTGCCTCGCGCGCAGCCCGCCGGCACCGCGATCAGCAGCAGGCTCAGCGCGAGGAGGGTTCTGGTCCGCATCGTCGTTCTCCCTCGTCGGCGGCCGGGTGGCCGCCTCGGGGGAAGTAGAGCGATTCGGGGGTTTCCCAGCCGTCACGAAAACCGGTGACGCCCACGTGACATCACCGTGGGTCACCATGTAGGTATGCGCATCCTGGTGGTCGAGGACGAGCCGCTGCTTGCGGACGCGGTGGCGGAGGGTTTGCGGCACGCCGCCCACGCGGTGGACGTCGTGTACGACGGCGCCGCCGCGCTGGAGCGGGTCGACGTGAACGACTACGACGTGGTGGTGCTCGACCGTGACCTGCCGGTCGTGCACGGCGATGAAGTGTGCCGGCAGCTGGCCCTGCGCGGCGGTCTGGCCCGGGTGCTGATGCTGACCGCCGCGGCCGGGGTCGACGACCGGGTGAACGGGCTCTCGCTGGGCGCCGACGACTACCTGCCCAAGCCGTTCGCCTTCCGGGAGTTGGCCGCCCGGGTGACCGCGCTGGGCCGCCGCTCGCGGCCGGCCGCGCCGCCGATTCTGCGCCGGGCCGGAATCAGCCTCGATCCGCACCGCCGCGAGGTGTACCGCGACGGGCGGTATGTGCCACTGTCGCGAAAGGAATTCGCGGTGCTGGCCGAGCTGCTGCGCGCGGACGGCACGGCGGTCTCCGCGGAACAGCTACTGGAAAAGGCGTGGGACGAGAACGCCGACCCGTTCACCCACGCCGTACGGATGACGATCTTGAAGTTGCGCCGGAAACTGGGCGAGCCCCCGGTGCTGCTGACCGAGCCGGGAGTGGGGTACCGCGTCCAGTGAAGCTGACAGTGCGGGGACGACTGACCTTGGTGTACGGCGGCCTGTTCGTCGCCGCCGGCCTGGTCCTGCTCGGCGTCACCTACGTCTTGGTCGACCGCGGGTTGCCGGGCAAAGCTACGGCCTACGCCACCGCTCTCAACGAAGTGGCCCCGCCGGCCGGGGCCGTGGGCGGGGAGGTCATGGTCAAGCAGGTCGTCGCCGGCACCCAGGCCTCCGCCCTGCACACCCTACTCACCCAGGGCACGATCGCGCTGGTCATCGTGAGCGCCGCGGCGATCGGGCTGGGCTGGCTGATCGCCGGGCGGATGCTGCAACCGCTGCAGCAGATCACCGACACGGCCCGCCGGATCGCCGAGGCGCCGGCCGCGGACCGCGGGTTGCACGAGCGGATCGCGCTGGCCGGGCCGAGCGACGAGATCAAACAACTGGCCGACACGTTCGACGTGATGCTGGCCCGGCTGGACAGCTCGTTCGACGGGCAACGGCGGTTCATCGCGAGCGCGTCACACGAGCTGCGAACGCCGCTCACCCTGAACCGGACGCTGCTGGAGGTGGCGCTGGAACCGCCCACGGCCTCGGCGGAGGTACGCCAGCTCGGCACGACCCTGCTGGCGATCAACGACCGGCACGGCCGACTGATCGACGGCTTGCTGCTGCTGGCCCAGTCCGATCGCGAGGTGACCGAACGCGCCTATGTGGACCTGGCCGACATCGTCGAACACGTCACGGTCGCCGACACGGTTTCCGACACCGTAAAGATCGTGACGGCCCCGGCCGAGGCGTCCACCCTGGGAAATCCCATCCTGCTCGAACGGCTGGTGCAAAATCTGATCGAGAACGGCGTACGGCACAACGTCGCCGAGGACGGCTGGGTGCGAGTGGCAACCAGCACCCGCGCGGACGGCTGGGTGATCCTCGAGGTGATGAACTCGGGCCCGGTGATCCCCCGCTACGAGGTGCCCGGCCTGTTCGAGCCGTTCCACCGGTACGGAACCGAGCGGCTGGCGGCTCCCGGGGCGGGCCTCGGCCTGTCGATCGTCCGAGCGGTGGCCCGAGCCCACGGCGGCGACGTCCGCGCGGACGCCCGCGACGAGGGCGGCCTGATCGTGACGGTCAGCCTCCCCCGCGCCCTATAGCGTGACCGAGCGCACTCCCGGAAGCCGCGTACACCTGGATCTTGGCCGGGCACCACTTCCGAAACGAAACGGCGGTGGGAGCTGAGGCACATCGGCGTGGAGCGGGCGGGCCCGGGCATTAGGCTGGGCCGTCGTGAACTCGGCTGCACTGTGGCGGCCCGGCAGGCCTGCCACAAGGCCAAACCCACACAGGAACGGATTGTGATGATCGACCAAGCCAAGGTGCGAGTCCTGCTGCTCGAGAGCATTCACCCCGACGCCGTGTCCCGGCTCGAGGCCGAGGGCTACCAGGTCGAGTCCGCCCGCAACGCGCTCGACGAGGTCGAGCTGATGGAGCGGATCGCGGGAGTGCACCTGCTCGGGATCCGCTCCAAGACGAAGGTCACCGCGAAGGTTCTCGAGGCCGCCGACAGCCTCGTCGCCATCGGCGCGTTCTGCATCGGCACCGACCAGATCGACCTGGCCGCCGCCTCGGTGGCCGGCGTCGCGGTGTTCAACGCGCCGTTCTCCAACACCCGCTCGGTTGTCGAGCTGGCCGTCTCCGAGATCATCGCGATGACCCGCCGGCTGACCGAGAAGAACGCCAAGATGCACGAGGGCGTCTGGGACAAGGCCGCCGACGGCAGCCACGAGGTGCGCGGCCGCCGGCTCGGCATCGTCGGGTACGGCAACATCGGCACCCAGCTTTCGGTGCTCGCGGAAAACCTCGGCATGCACGTGTCCTTCTATGACACCGCCGACAAGCTGGCCCTCGGCAACGCCCAGCGCTGCGCCTCGATGGACGAGTTGCTCGAGACCTCCGACGTGGTGACCCTGCACGTCGACGGGCGCCCCGGCAACCTCGGCTTCTTCGGTGCCGAGCAGTTCGCCAAGATGCGTCCGGGCAGCATCTTCCTCAACCTGTCGCGGGGCATCGTGGTCGACCACCCGTCGCTGCGCGCGGCCCTGGAAAGCAAGCACCTCGCCGGCGCGGCCATCGACGTGTTCCCGACCGAGCCGAAGGGCCGCGGCGACGAGTTCGTCTCCGAGCTACGCGGCCTGCCGAACGTGATTCTGACCCCGCACATCGGCGGGTCCACCGAAGAGGCACAGTCCGACATCGGCGACTTCGTGGCCAACAAGCTGGTGCATTTCGTGCAGGAGGGCAACACCACGCTGAGCGTCAACCTGCCCAGCGTCGCCCTGCCCGAGCAGCAGGGCATGAGCCGCGTCGTGCACGTGCACGTCAACACCCCAGGGGTATTGGCCCAGGTGAACAGCATCCTGGCCGAGCACCACGTCAACGTCGAAGGTCAACTGCTGAGCACCCGCGGCGAGTACGGCTACCTGATCACCGACATCAGCGGCGGCTACTCCGACGCGGTGCTGGACAAGCTGCGCGGGATGAGCCAGACGGTGCGCCTGCGCGTCCTGTCCTAACGGCTGGCGCCGCTGTCGGTGGGCGCGAGGGCTGGATCAGCCCTTGGCGTCCACCGACAGCAGCGTCACCCAGGATTTCGCGTCCACGTCGTAGCGGTCGTTGACCTCCCAGCCCTTCGGGGTCAGCGTCGAGCCGGCCACGACGTCGCGCAGCGTGCGGGTGCCGGCCGCGACCGTCTTCGCCCCCGCCTCGACCTTCACCCGGACCGGTGCGTCGGCGGGCGAGCTCACCGACAGTTCCTCGAGCGCGCCGGTGACCTGCACCGGAACGGTCCCGCTCGGCTTGGGCAGGGTCAGCTCGACCCGGCGAGCGCCGCCGACCAGGCTCACCTCGCTGACCTGACCGCCGGTCATGTCGATGACCTGCTCGTCGGAGCCACCGCTGAAGCGCAACGACCAGCGCACCTTGGTGGACAGGATGATCGTGACGTCGCCGCTGGTCCCCTCGCCCTTCGGGGTCAGGTGCAGTTGCACCCGGTCGGCCGAGACCGCGGGGCTCGGCACCATGCCGGAGTCGTCCGCCGTCGTGATCTTGTAGAGGTTCTCGCCCAGGTCCTGAGTCTTCACGGTCACCTGGTTCGACGCGGCGACCATCTCGAAGCTCGCCGTCGTCCGCCCGTCCAGCGGCGCCGTGGAGGTCCGGCCCTCGGTCTGGCCGGCGTTGAGGGACAGCACCGAACCGAGCCCCTTGCCGTCGCCCCCGTAGTAGGCGACCCCACCGACGGCGCCACCGAGCAGCACAACCGCGCCCAGTGCCAGGGCCGCGACGGTGACGCCCCGGGACCGCTTCGGCGCGGCAGCCGGCGCGGTGGTGGGCGTGCCCCGGGGCGGGGTCGGCGCCTTGAGGGCCGCGTGCCCGCCGGTGTTCTGGCGGACGGCGCGGTGCGCTCGGATCTCCCGGGCCGGTCCGTTGAAGATCTCCCCGGTGTGCCCGGTAACCGGCGGGACGAGCGGCTTCGAGCGCGGCGCGGGCGAGACCGGGCGCCCGGCTGGCGAGACCGGACGGTCGGTGGGCGGGGTCGGACGGCCCGCGGGCGAGATCGGACGGTCGGTGGGCAGGATCGGACGGCCCGCGGGTGAGACCGGACCGACGGTGGGCGACCCGGAGCTGGGGCCGTAACCGGGGCGATAGCCGCCGATCGGACCGGCCGTGACGCCGAATGAGGTCCGACCGCCGTTTGTCGGCGGCGCGGGCCCGAACTCGGGTGTCGGCGCGAACTTCCGCCGCGGCAGCGTCGGGTCGGGACGCGACTTGTCCGGCACCGCGGCATCGGACCACTCCTGGTCCGTCTCGTCCGCTTGCGGCCAGGGCCGGTCGTGGCCCTGCGACCATGACCGTTCCTGTGACCGTTCCTGCGGCCAGGACTGCTCCTGGGCCGCCAGATCCGGCACAGAGCCCTGTTCCCGGCGCTCGTCGTCATCTCCGGAACCCGGCATCCCCCACCATGACGTGGGGTCCTGGTCCTGCTCGGACTCGTCGTCCTCGCCGGTGAACGAATTTTGCGCATTCGGCCGCCGGAATGGCGTGCCCGACCTGCGATAGATGTTCTCGTTGTCACGGTTTGCCCAATGTGCGCCCGACGTCGACGGTGCGTCGGCGACTGCTACGGACACATCGGACGTGTTGCGGAAACCCGCGTTGTCATCGGCGGCTGAACGGTCCACGCGAATTTCCTCCACTCGCGCCGGCGCCGACTATCTCCAGGAGGCGCTCCAGCTTGAAGTACGGATCGCGTGCCGGTACGGATGAGTGAGAGCGTGAATTACTCTCCGTTATGCCGATCCGGCTGGATCAGCCCTCGCCTCGTGGCCACCGCAACGGCCTCCAGTTGGCTGTGAACGTCGAGTTTGGCCAGCACCGCCTTCACGTAGCCGCGGCAGGTGTGCACGCTGATGCCGAGCCGCCGTGCGATCGCGCGCGGGTCCAACCCCGAGCCCATCAGCTCCAGCACCTCGTGCTCGCGCGCGGTCAGCCCGCCGCCACGCGGTCCCACCACCGGCGACGTGCTGCGCAGCAGCCGCGCCAAGATGTCGGTGGAGACCGTCATGCCACCGCCGTGCGCGGTGTGCACGGCGTGCAGCACATCGCCCAGCGCGCCGTTCTTGCTCAAGAAACCCGCCGCACCCGCCGCCGTCGCACGCCCCACAAGTGTTGCCTCATTGCTTGCTGTGAGGATCACCACACGCGTGTTCGGCTGGCGGTGCCGCAGCATTTCCGCGATCGCGATGCCGTCGGCGTCGGGCAGCTCGGGGTCGAGCAGGATCACGTCGGGCCGCAGCTCGGCGCACAGCCGCAAGGCCTGCTCACCGTTCCGGGCATGCCCGACATATCGCAAGTCAGGCTGACCGCGCAGCGCCACACCGAGCAGCTCGGCGAACGTCTGGTGGCCGTCGACGACGAGCACGGTGATCACTTCATCGCCCATGCGCCACCTCCCGAATTCCACAGATGTCGAAGTCTAGATTTGCCGCGCCCCAAGATTCCCCGTTCGAACAGTCCGAACGCTCGCACAGGGCGGGGTCCACTGCCCGGTACGGCCGCCGCGCGGATGAGGCCAACCGGTTGCCATAACTGGTCTTTCGGTCGAGCCTCCCCCTTGCATTGGGGCTTGTCGCCCACGCGGGTGACACGCAGAGTCTGCCTCATGTACGACATTCAGCTCTTCGGCCGTCTCGAGGTACGGACCCGGGGTGTGCGCCTTTCGGGACGTGACTTCGGCGGAATCAAACCCCGGCACATTCTCGCCCTGCTCGCGTTGCGTGGTCCACTGGCCAAGGCCGAGCTGACCGAATTGCTCTGGGACGGACGCCCGCCGGCCAACCACAAGGCCACCGTGGAGAGCTACGTGTCCGTGCTGCGCCACCGGCTAGACCCGAACGCCAGCGCCCGCAACTCGGCGATCACCACCCGCAGCGGAGGCGGGTACGCGCTGGTCAGCGAGCGGGTACGGGTCGACGTGGCCCGCTTCGACGAGCTCGTCGCGGCGGCCACGGGCCGCACCGCCAGCGGTGCGCTGCGCCCGCTTACCGCGGCCGTGCACCTGGCCGGGCGCCCACTGCTCGAGGAGGAAAGCCGGTCCGACTGGGCCGCTACGGCCCGCGAGCATTACAAGGGCCGGCTGATCGGCACACTGCTGGATGCCGGCGGGCACGCGCTAGCCGGTGGGGATGCGGTGGGCGCCCTAGGTTTGGCCGAAAGGGCAATCGGATTGGACCCAATGGCCGAACGCGGCTGGGCCATCACGATGGCCGCGCACCGGGCGCTGGGCGATCGGGTCGCGGCATTGCGGGCGTACGACCGGTGTCGGCGGCACCTGGCCGAGGGGCTCGGCGTGGAGCCGGCCGCGGAGACCCGGGCGCTGTTCCTGGATCTGCTGCGCGAGGACGGCGCGGGCACGGCCGTAGACGACGCGGTATCGGCGGTGCTGGCGGCCGCCCGCGCGCCACACGCCCCCGGTGGCGCGGTCGCCCTACTCCGCCGCGCGGCAGACCTGGCGTCCTAGCCGGCCAGCCGCGGCCCAGACCTACCGTCCTGGAAGACGGACACGCCGCACACCTGGCGTCCTGGAAAATGGGGCGCGCTTGGGCTGCCCGGGCGAGAAGAATCGGGCGGTGCCGAAACCGTCCATCGCGTTGTTGCCCGTGCCGCTGGTGCCGGAGATATCTCTGCATCTCGTGGACGGACCGGTTGGCCTGTTCGACCTGACCGGCGGCGAGTTCCGCAGCGATGAGCCGCCGCCGTTCTGGGCGTTCGTCTGGGCCGGCGGCCAGGCCTTGGCCCGGCATCTGCTCGACCACCCCGAGCTGGTGGCCGGCCGCACGGTCCTGGACATCGCCACTGGCTCCGGCATAGCCGCGATCGCGGCGGCGAAGGCGGGCGCCAGCCGGGTCCAGGCCCTGGACGTTGACCCGGCATCCGCCGCCGCGGCGGCGCGCAACGCGGCCGCGAACGGCGTCGTGATCACCACCATCCCGGCGGAGGTAAGCGCGGCCACCGCAGCCGCCGATCGGGCCGACGTGATCCTGGCGGGCGACGTCTTCTACAGTCGCAGCGTCGCCGACCGGATGGCCGGCTACCTGCGAGCCGCGGCCCGCACGGGAGCCCGGATCTTGGTTGGCGACCCGGGTCGCGGGTATTTCCCGGACCGGCTCTTCGTTCGCGTGGCCGAGTACGTCGTGCCCGTCTCCGCGGCGCTCGAGGAGACCGAGACGCTAGTCACCGGCGTGTGGGAGATCCGCACCACATCGGGCCGCGAATAACCCCGCGAAATATGTTCGCTCCACAACAGGTTGTATGCTGCACGCATCTACCAACCGACGCTGGGAGCAGCGACAAAACTCATGAATCGCAACGCTGAGGACGGCATGACCCGGCTCGCGGACGAACTTCTTCGATTCGCCCGATTGGGCGCACGCGTCAAGAGCATGCTCGGAACGGGAGACTTCGGTGCGGAGTTCTCCGCTCTCATGCTGTTGTTCCCGCTGCGATTCATGGGACCGCTGCGCGTCACCGACCTCGCCGAGGTCAAGCAGGCCGACCCCTCCACGATCAGCCGGCAGGTGGCACAACTCGTCCGGGCCGGCCTGGCCCGCCGCGAGGCCGACCAGGTCGACGGCCGCGCCTCGCGCCTGGCCATCACCGACGCCGGCCTGGCGGCTTGCCAGCAGCTGCACGAGGAACGGCAAGCGCTGCTCAGCGAAGCGCTGGCCGGCTGGCCCGCGGACCGGGTCACCACCTTCGTCGACCTGTTCCGGGAATTCAACAGCTCTGTCGAAGCGCGACTACGCAGCGACACAGCCGTAGCACCACGGGAGAACGCGTGAGTAACTCGACAAGCTCGGCCCCGGCGGCAGCCGGATCCAAGGCCGGGAACGCAGCGGCCCAGCCATCCGCGGAATTCACTCATCGACAGATCCTGACGATCGTGGCAGGCCTGATGATGGGCATGTTCCTCGCCGCCTTGGACCAGACCATCATGGCGACGGCGACCCGGACCATCGCCGACGACCTCAACGGCTTCGACGTGCAGGCCTGGGCGACCACGGCCTTCCTGATCACGTCGACGATCTCCACCCCGCTGTACGGCAAGCTTTCCGATATCTACGGACGGCGCGGCTTCTTCCTGTTCGCGATCGCCGTCTTCATCATCGGCTCGATGCTCTGCGGCCTCTCCCAGAACATGTACGAGCTGGCCGCCTTCCGGGCTTTCCAGGGCATCGGTGCCGGCGGTCTAATGTCGATGGCGCTGGCCATCATCGGCGACATCGTGCCGCCCCGCGAACGCGCCAAATACCAGGGCTTCTTCCTCGCCGTGTTCGGCACCGCGAGCGTCATCGGCCCACTGCTCGGCGGCTTCTTCGCCGGCCAGGAGTCGATCATCGGGATCACCGGCTGGCGCTGGATCTTCTTCTTGAATGTGCCGATCGGCATCGCCGCGATGGTCGTGGTGGCTCGCGTGCTGCACCTGCCGCACACCCGCACCGACCACCGGATCGACTGGCCCGGCGCGGTCTCCCTGATGGTCGCCCTGGTGCCCCTGCTGACCATCGCCGAGCAGGGCCGCAGCTGGGGCTGGGGCTCGCCGCGCGCGCTCGGCTGCTACGCCGTCGGCGCGATCGGCATCGCCGCGTTCATCCTCGCCGAGCGGGCCTACAAGGACGAGGCACTGCTGCCACTGCGGCTGTTCAAGAACCGGACGGTGGCCGTCGGCTCGCTCTCCAGCACGATCATCGGCATGGCGATGTTCGGCGGCCTGCTGACCGTCCCGCTGTACCTGCAGATCGTCAAGGGCTCGTCGGCGACCGAGGCCGGCCTGCAGATGATCCCGTTCGTCATCGGCATCATGGCCGGCTCCATCGCCGCCGGCCAGCTCATCGCCCGCACCGGCCGGTACCGGATCTTCCCGATCGTCGGCAGCGTGCTGATGCTGCTGGCCCTCGGGCTGTTCGCCCTGATCGGCGCCGACACCCCGCTCTGGAAGACCATGCTGATCATGGTGCTGATGGGCCTCGGCCTGGGCGGCAACATGCAGCCGATGGTCACCGCGGTGCAGAACGCGGTCTCGCCACGGGAAATCGGCGTGGCTACCAGCGCGGTGACGTTCTTCCGATCGATGGGTGGCACGCTCGGCACCGCGATCTTCCTGTCGGTGCTGTTCAACGTGGTCGGCGACAAGATCGCTGCGGCTTACCAATCGGCGCAGGCGACGCCGGCCTTCCAGCAGGCGGTGGCCGCCGACCCGAGCCAGCTGCAAACGCTCCAGCAGGCGCAGAGCGGCGACGCGCTGAGCAACACGTCCTTCCT
>Ga0307515_10008939_pt1 | contig 19460 bp, 23 predicted proteins | sample 17_EM_MG_FD_194513 | JGI IMG/M metagenome (GOLD analysis project Ga0307515, IMG submission 194513) | Populus trichocarpa ectomycorrhiza microbial communities from riparian zone in the Pacific Northwest, United States - 17_EM | ecosystem: Host-associated > Plants > Roots > Unclassified | place...
CGCTTCTACGACATCGACGGTGGCCAGATCCGCATCGACGGCCAGGACATCCGCGCGGTGACGCAGTCCAGCCTGCGCAAATCCATAGGCATCGTGCCGCAGGACACGGTGCTCTTCAACGACACGGTCGCCTACAACATCGCCTATGGCCGCCCGGGCGCGGGCAAGGAAGAGGTCGAGGGCGCGGCGCGTGCGGCCCACATCCACGGCTTCATCAGCGCCACGCCGCTGGGCTACGAGACGATGGTCGGCGAGCGCGGCCTGAAGCTGTCGGGCGGCGAGAAGCAGCGCGTGGCCATCGCCCGCACGCTGCTGAAGAACCCGCCCATCCTCATCTTTGATGAAGCCACGTCGGCGCTGGACTCCACCAACGAGCGCGCCATCCAGGCTGAACTGGAAGCTGTGGGGCAAGACAAGACCGTGCTCGTCATCGCCCACCGGCTGTCGACTGTGGTGGACGCGCACGAGATCCTGGTGCTGGAGCAGGGCCGCATCATCGAGCGCGGCCGGCACGACACGCTGCTGGCCCGGGGCGGGCGCTACGCCGAGATGTGGCGTTTGCAGCAGTCGGCGGACTAGTGAGGTTTCTTGGGCTTGTCGAAGCTCTTGGGCCGGTAGACGTTGCCGTCCCACTCGCCGTCCAGGCGCCCCTCACCATTTTGTGAGGACTCCCGCGCGCGGCGGATGACGCGCTGGGCCTCCAGCGTGGCGGCGCGGTTCAGGCGCTGTCGACGGCGCCAGCCGGCGGCGCTGTCGACCTGTGCCCGCAGCCAGGCACCCAGCCGTGCCACCGCCATGTCCACCCGGCTGCGCGCCCCGTAAGGCAGGGCCATGTGAACCGCCAGCGCAATGCAGGTGGCGAGGCCGAGGGCTGCGAGCACGGTGTGAAGCATGGGCCGAGTTTGAACCAAAGCGGCGGCGACAGCCACCTGTGATGAGGGGATAAAACCCCTTGCTTACGTTTTCTGTAGCGTCGCCCACAGCGCCAGCATGGCGTCAGGAATGGTCCGGCTGGCTTCGTCGCGCGCCTCGGCGGTCGCGTCGGCCAGCGGGCCGTCCTCGGCGCCCAGGGCGGCCAGGGGCGCCAGCAGCGGGCCGGTCTCGGCGCTGTCGAAGACCGGCTCCCAGGCCTCGGGCGCCAGGTTCACGGCGATCAGGAAGCCGGCGGCCCAGTCCTCGGCGTCGGCGTACTCGATGGCTTCGTCCTCTTCCTCGGTCTCGCTCCCGCTTTCTGCAAAGCTGAAGATCGGCTCCCAGGCCTTGGGGTGATTCGTCCAGGCATGGGCAATGGATTGCAGATGGCGCAGCACCAGCAGGGCGACCTTCTTGCGTTGCTTGCCGCTGACGAACGGCGCGGGGTCCGCGTCGCCGTCGCCGCCCCAGACGACCGGCAGCCAGGTTTCGCCGGATACATCGGCCAGCTGCCGACCAGGCGTCAGCAGCAGGCCGGCCAGGTAGCCGTCCAGCGCCTCGATGTTCAGCGCGCCATCGGTGGGCAGGATGGACAGCAGCTCGTCCAGGTCGTTCAGCTCGTCGTCGGACAGCGGGAGGTTGTCGGAGGCCGGGTTGTAGTTGGGGTATTGCATGGGTGTCGTCTCGAGTTCAGCCGGGGCGGCCGTGGCGGCTCTTGGGTTTCTTGCTGTCGATTTCGGCGAACTGCGCCTTCAGCAGCGCCATCAGCACGCGCGCGTTGGCTTCTGTCATGACGATGAAGCTGCTGGGCTCGATGCCGTCAACCGGCGTCTTGGCCGTGACCAGCGCGTCCACCTTGAACATGAGCTGGCCGTACTGGTTGGTGGACGCGGCCTTGAGTTTCTGGATTTCGATTTGATGGGTCTTCATGGGGGCAGCGGAATGGCCGGCAAGCCGCCATCTTGCCATTCCTGTCCGGCGGACTTAAGGTCCGCGCATGGCTCGGCCCGCTCGACTCGAGATTGCCGGCGCGGTCTACCTGATCGGCGCCCACTGCCCGTTCGAGAGCGGCCGGCCTGCTTTTGCCGACGAACTGGACCGCGCCGAGATGCGCGGGCTGCTGGCCCAGGCCCTGCACCGCTTCGATGCCCAGGCCCTGGCTTACGCGCTATTGCCCGATCACTACGACCTGCTGCTGTTCACGCGCCGTGCCAATCTGTCGGCGCTGATGCGGCACGTCAACGGCGTCTACACCCAGCACCGCCAGCGCCGCGACGGCTTCAGCGGGCCGCTGTTCCAGGGGCGCTTCCACGCCGTGCTGGTGGACCGCGAGCGCCACCTGCTGGACGCCTGCCGCTGGGTCGACCTCGGCCCGGTGCGCGAAGGCCTGGCGCGTGGCGCGGCGGGCTGGTCGGGGTCGAGCTTCCGCGCGCTGGCGGGGCTGGAGGCGGCGCCGGAGTGGCTGGACGTGGATGGCCTGCACAGCCACCTGCTCGAGCGACCGGCCGTCACGGCGGCCCAACACCGCCTGGCGGGCGACCGCTACGCCCGCCTGGTCGCCTCCGAGCCCGGGCTGCAACTGTGGCCGGGTCGGCTGCGCGAACAGATCTTCCTGGGCGATGCCGACTTCGCCCGCCGCATGCGGGCCGTAGCGGTGGCGCCCAAGCGCGTGACGCGCACGAGCTGGGCCGAGTGGCTCAAGCGCGCCGGCGGCATCCGCGAGCAGGCCTTGTGGCTAGCCCACACCGATGGCGGTGTGGCGATGACGGACCTGGCCGGGCAGCTCGGCCTGTCGGTGTCGCGCATCAGCCGGCTGATCTCTGCGGCGGAGCGGGCCGTTTGAAACGCCGCGCGCTGCTGCTGGCCGGCCTGCCGATCACAGCGCGAGCTGCCGACTACGCCGGCCCCATCTTCGACGCCCACCTGCACTACAACGACGACGCGCAGGCGCCTCACCCGCCGGCCGACGTGCTGGCGCGCATGGGCCGGGCCGGCGTGCGCGGCGCGCTGGTCAACAGCCGGCCCAACGACGGCACGCTGCGGCTCGTGGCTGAAGGCGGCGCGCAGTGGGTGCCTTTTGTGCGGCTGTACCGCAACCGGGCGGACTACAGCGGCTGGTTCGCCGACGACAGCATCCGGCTCATGGTGCTGGACTTGCTCGCCAAGGGAAGCCCGACTGGGCCGTTCCGCGGCCTGGGCGAGTTCCACCTCTACGACAGCGCGAATGCGGACGGCCCGACGGCCATCGCGCTGATGAAGCTGGCCCGCGAGCGCGGCCTGACGGTGCTGGCGCATGTGGATGACGTGGCCGTTGACAAGCTGTTGGGCCACGCGCCCGGTGCGTCGCTGATCTGGGCGCACACCGGCATCTCCGGCGAGCCGGTGGCGCGCGTGCGCGAGCTGTTCGCCAAGCATGCGGGCCTGCGCGGCGAGCTGTCCTACCGGCCGGGGCTGACGTTCGACGGCCGCATCACGCCCGAGTGGCGGGCGCTGTTCGCCAGCCATGCCGGCCGCTTCCTGATTGGCTCGGACACCTGGGTCACGCAGCGCTGGCAGCACTACGAAGGCCTGTTCGCCGATTACCGCAGTTGGTTGGGTCAATTGCCGGTCGAGGTCGCCCAGCGCATTGCCTGGGGCAACGCCACCGAGCTGTTCTCTCTCAAAGCTGCTTGAAGCGATGCGCGTAGGCCGGGCTGACCTCAAGCGTCTCCGGCCGGTTCTTCAGCGCGATGCTGAGCTTGCCGCTCAGTGAGCGCCCCACCGACTTGATCGCATGCGCGTTGACTATTGTTGAGCGGTGCACCTGCCAGAAGTGCTCGCCGTCCAGCCGCGTGACGAGTTCCTTCAGCGGCACCGAGATCAGCGCCTCACTGTCGGCCGTGACGACGGCAACGTATTTATGGTCCGCGCGGAAATAGGCCACGTCTTCGACGGTGATGAGCTGCAGCTCATGCCCGCGCTGCACCGTGATCCAGCGCAGCGGCTCCACGCCGGTGGCTGCGGTGCGCGCCGTCATGCCGCCCAGGTCGGCGGGCGGCTGGGTCAGGCGCTCCTTCAGGCGCAGTAGCGTCTTGGCCATGCGCACCGGGTCCAGCGGTTTCAGCAGATAGCCGACGGCGCCTTCGTCGAAGGCCTGCACCGCGTAGCGCTCATGGGCCGTGATGAAGACGACATGGGCGCGGCGGCCGATGAGCTGGGCCACTTCGAGGCCCGACAGACCCGGCATCTGCACGTCCAGGAAGCAGACGGCCGGAGCCAGCTGCTCCACCAGGCGCAGCGCCTCGTGGCCGTCGCGCGCCATGCCGACGATCTGCGCCTCGGGCCACTGGCGCAGCAACTCCTCGCGGATCTCGGCGGCGAGCAGCGCTTCGTCTTCGGCGATGAGGATGCGGGTCATGTGGGCCAAATCAATCGAAACAGGGGCAATTCTTCGGCAATCATTTCCAGCCGTGCAGCCTCGCCATGCACCGCGCGCAGCCGCTGGTCCAGCTCGACGACCGGCACGCGCTCGGCTGCGCGCCGCGTGCGCTCGGCGTCGGGCCCCAGCGCCTGCAGGCGCAGCTCGGCCGCGCCGGCGCTGGCGTGCAGGGACAGGCTCCACAGCGTCGCGCCTTCGTCCAGCAGTGGGCGTACCAGCGGCAGCAGCACCATGGGCGCCAGCGGCCAGTCGGGGGGCTCGGCGAGGCCGGCCAGGTGCAGGCGCTCGGTGTGCTGCGCGTCGGCGCTGACGAGCTGGGCATAGGCGCGCAGCGCGGTGATCTCGCGGGCCAGTGTGGACACCTCGGCCTCGACGTGGGGCTGCAGCGCGCGCAGCAGTGCTATCAGCGCCGCCAGCCGTGCCTGGGCGCGCAGCGGCTCGCTCAGCAACTCTTCGTCGATGGCGGCCAGGCGCTCCGACAGCAGCGCCGGGTCCACGCGCGCCTGCAGCGCCAGCAGCTGCGTCGCCGCGAGCTGGCGTTCGCGCAGTGCGGCGGCGCCCTGCAGCGTGGCCAGCCGCGCCTGGGCGCGCTCCGAGAAGCGCAACTGCACGTAGACGGCCACGCCCAGGCCATGCCAGATCAGCGTCGTGCTGGCCAGCGCAAAGTCGTTCTCCCAGGTCCACCAGTCGGCCTTGCCGAGCAGCGGATACAGGTGCGGCGCGATGACCCAGATGCCGCCGACAACGGTGAGCGCGACGACACCGATGTAGGCCGGCCAAGCCGCCAGCCGGCGGGCGTCGACGAGGGCGTTCGCCAGGCGCAGCAACAGCACGGCGGGCATACCGAACTGGATGACGTTGTAGGCCAGCGCATTCACCACCTCGCCGGCGGACATGGCATTGCTCAGCGGCGTGCCATTGGCCACCAGCGTGGCGGCGCCGACGAGCAGCATCCAGCCGGCGTCACCGGCCCTGAGCGTCAAGGCCACGGCAGTTGCACGCGGGCGATGAGGCCGCGCGGCTGGTTGAGGTGCAGGCTGAGCTTGGCGCCGGCACCATGGGCCGCCGCGAGCCGCGCGCGCAGCGTGGCCAGGCCCGTGCCGCTGCCGCTGCCGCTGCCCATGCCGGCACCGGTGTCGGCCACCTCCAGGCGCAGCATGCCCGGCTCGTCCGGGTCGGGCAGGGCGCGCACACAGATCTCGCCGCCCTCGACCTGCGGGGCGATGCCGTGCTTGATCGCGTTCTCGGCCAGCGTCAGCAGGCAGGTGGATGGCACGATGACGGCCTCCAGCCCGGGCGCCACGTCGAAGCGCAGCCTCAGCCGCTCCGGCCCGATGCGGCGCTGGTGCAGGGCCAGGAAGGCGTGGACGAGTTCCAGCTCGCGCGCCAGCGGTGCCTCGGCCTGGCGCAGCTCGGGCAGGGCGGCAGCGAGGTAGCGGCGCAGGTCGCTCAGCATCGCTTGCGCGGCGGCGGCGTCGGTGCGGGCCAGGCGCCGCAGGTGGGCGAGGGTGTTGAACAAGAAGTGCGGCTCGACCTGGGCCTGCAGCAGTGCCGCGCGGGCGGCGTCGAGCTGGCGGGCCTGGGCCTGCTCATCGCGGCGCAGTATCTCGGCGGCGGCCTCGCCTTGGCGGGCGCGCTGGCGGTACTCCAGGCCCAGGCAGACGCAGCTGGCAAAGGTCAGCAGCACCTGCAGCGTGTAGGCGGTGAGCCGGCCGTCGGGCGCCCCCAAGGCATGGGTGATGCTGTTCAGCTGCGCGAAGAGCAGCGTCAGCCCGACGATCTGCACCGCCAGCCCCCAGCGGCGCGCCGGCCCAGCGCGTGGCAACCAGCGCTGCGTCAGCGCCGCGCCCAGCCACAGCCCCCACAGCAGGAAGGCCAGGCCGAAGCCGTCGCGCAGCCCGGCGTTGGCATGGCAGTAGCCTTCATCGCCGTCTTGCTCGGGCCACAGCCCGCAGCGCACGGCGCCTGGCAGCAGCAGCGCCAGCGCCAGCAGCGCGCTCAGCGCAGCGGCGGCCAGCAAGGCGCGCCAGCTCGGCAGGGCGACAGGTTCGGCGGGGGTGGGGGGCATGAGAAGGTCAACGCGGCGTGACCGGGGGTGTGGGCGCGTTCGCCTGAGCGAGGGTGGCGGAGGCCGCAGCCGCAACGGCGCGCGGCGCGGGGTCGGCGAAGCGGATGTTAAGGACGTAGCGCTGCGGTGTGCCGGCGCGGCATTCCAAGGTGCTCATGGCGATGCGCACGGGCGTCATGTAGGCGCGCGAACCCTGCAGGCCGACGACGTCGGTGCGGCCGTCGGCACCGACCTCGAACTCCACGCGCACCTCGCCCTCGGCGCCGACGCGCTGCTTTGCGCTGGCCAGGTATTCGGCGAGATGTTCGCTGGCCTCCGGGCAGGTGGCGGGTGTGACGGGGTTGGCGAATGCGGGTGCGGTGGCGAGCAGCAGCAGGGGCAGGAAGGCTTTCATGAGGATCTCCGTGTGGCTGGAATGGCGCAAAGTTAGAGATCGCGGGCCGCCGAGTCAGCCGCTACCGGACGAAGCGAGTGATTCGTCCGACGAAGCGTGCGCGGTGGGCGACGGCAAAAACGCGCGCTGACTTTCCTCACGGGGCCTAAGCTCCCGACCCAGACCTGGAAGGAGACCCCATGCGCCTGCTTGCCGCCTTGACCGCTCTGCTCGTGGCTGCCACAGCCAATGCCGCCGACATGAGCCCGCCCGCCGACAGCAAGACCGCCGCCGACGACGCGCTGGCCACGCCGCGCCGCCTTATCGCCGCCAAGGACTGGCCCGGCGCGCTGACCGCGCTGCGCGCCCAGCCACAGGCCGGCAATGCCGACTGGCATAACCTGCTGGGCTACACGCTGCGCAAGCACAAGCCGCCGCAACTGGCCGAGGCCGAGGCCGAATATCTGCAGGCCTTGCGCATAGCCCCTGCACACCGTGGCGCCAACGAATATCTCGGCGAGCTCTACGTCATGAAGGGCGACCTGCCCAAGGCGCGCGAGCGGCTGGCGGTGCTGGACAAGCTCTGCCCGGCCGGCTGCGAGGAGCGCGAGGACCTGCAGCGCGCCATCGCCGCCGCGCCCAGGTAACGGCTTGCGACTTTCTCGGGGCTGAGCCGCCCCTACGATGCGCGCCATGCTCAAGTTCTTCGTCCAACGCCCGTGGCTGGGTGCGCTTGTCGGCCTGCCGCTGGCGGTCATGCTGCTGGGTGCCATCGTCGCGGCCATCGTCTGGGTGCAGCTGCCGGCGCTCGACACGCTGACCGACTACCAGCCTCACCAGCCGCTGCGCGTGCTGAGCGCCGACGGCCAGCTCATCGGCGAGTTCGGTGCGGAACGCCGCCGCTTCGTGCCGCTCAAGGAGATCCCAAAGCCCATGCAGGATGCGCTGCTGGCCGTGGAGGACGCCGACTTCTGGCACCACTCGGGCATCGACTACAGCGGCATCGCGCGCGCCATGTGGCGCAACCTCACGCACGGCGGGCCGCTGCACGGGGCGTCCACCATCACGCAGCAACTGGCGCGGGACACCTACCTCACCAAGGAGCAGCGCTGGACGCGCAAGATCGTCGAGGCGCTGCTGGCCATCAAGATCGAGCGCGCGCTAGGCAAGGAGCAGATCCTCGAGATCTACATGAACCAGATCTACCTCGGCAACCGCGCCTATGGTTTTGCGGCGGCGGCCGAGCGCTATTTCGGCAAGACGCTGGACAAGCTCGACACGGCCGAGATGGCCCTGCTCATCGGCCTGCCCAAGGACCCCAACCGCCTCAACCCCGCCGTCTACCCCGAGCGCGCCAAGCGCCGCCGGGCCGTCGTGCTGGAGCGGCTGGCGGCCGTGGGCCAGGTGACGCCCGAGCAGGCCAAGGCAGCGCGCGAGCAGTCGCTCAACATCCAGCGCCCGCGCCGCCTCGCCGGTGTGGCCGACCACGCCGCCGAGCAGGTGCGCCAGGAGATGCTGACCCGCTTTGGCGAAGATGCCTACACGCGCGGCCTCACGGTGACGACGACGCTGTTCTACGCCGAGCAGCAGGCGGCCCAGGAGGCGCTGCGCCACGCGCTGTTCGAGCTGGAGCGCCGCCAGCCCTTCCGCGGGCCGGAGGCCACCGTCGACGTGCCCGAAGGTGAAGGCCAGGACGATGCGCTGGACGCTGCCTTCGACGCCCACCCCGACCTCGGCGAGCTGCGCACCGCCGTGCTGCTGGAGCAGGACAAGAACGCCGCCAAGCTCGTGCTGGCCGATGGCGAGAGCATCAGCCTCAAGGGCGCGGCGCTGCGGTCGCTGCAGGGCCTCAAGCGCGGCGCCGTCGTGCGCGTGCTGGAGTCGGGCAAGCAATGGCTGCTCAGCCAGACGCCCCAGGCCGAGGGAGCCGTCGTCACGCTGGACCCGGCCACCGGCGCCATCCGCGCGCTGGTGGGCGGCTTTGACTTCACACGCAACCAGTTCAACTCTGCCACCCAGGCCTTCCGGCAACCAGGCTCGGCCTTCAAGCCCTTCGTCTACTCGGCCCTCATTGAGCAGGGCGGCTGGGCCGGCACGCTGGTCAGCGACGAACCCATCACGGTGGGCGACTGGTCGCCGCGCAACTACGACGGCCAGTACGAGGAGGCGCTGACGCTGCGCCAGGGCCTGGCCCGCTCGAAGAACATGGTCACCATCCGCCTGGTGCAGGCCATGGGCCCGCAGCGCGTGCGCGGCTGGGCCGGCAAGTTCGGCCTGGACGAAGAACGCCAGCCGCTGAACCTGACCATCGCGTTAGGCACCGGCGCCGTCACGCCGCTGCAGATGGCCCAGGCCTATGCCACCTTCGCCAACGCGGGCCAGCTGCCCACGGGCTGGCTGATCCAGCGCGTGCAGGACGCCCAGGGCGCCACCGTCTGGCAGGCCGACCCGCCCAAGCCGCGGCAGGCCATCAGCGAGCGTAATGCCTTCATGACCTCGCAGCTGCTCGCCGCCGTTGCGCGCGAAGGCACCGGCGCGCGCGCCAGCTCAATGCTCGGCCGCTGGGACCTGTACGGTAAGACCGGCACGACCAACGACGCCATCGACGCCTGGTTCTGTGGCTTCCAGGCCACGCGTGCCGGTGCGGTGTGGATCGGTTATCCGCAGCCCAAGTCCCTCGGCGAGCGCGAAACCGGTGGTGGCTTGGCCCTGCCCGTCTGGGTCGCAACGATGGCGGTGGCGCTGAAGGGCCAGCCCAGCACGCAGCTCAGTCCGCCCACCGACGGCCTGGTGCAGCAGGACGGCAACTGGTTCTACAACGAGTACGCCGGTGACATGGCAATTGCCCGCATTGGCGTGGCGGCGCCCCCCGCGCCGCCGGAAGAAGCGGCGTCCGAGCCGCAACTGCCTTGAGCTTCGTCAGCCGGTGTACGGCCCCTTGACCTCGCCCCAGCCCCACTTGGGCATGGGCGCGTCGGCGTTCACCTCGGCGCCGGCCTGTGAGTTGATGACGGCCAGCCGCGAGCCCCATTCCAGATAGCCCACCAGCGCGGAGCGGAACTCCGGGTCGTCGGGCATGCCGAGCTCGTCGGCGGTGTCCAGCAGCAGGGCGACCCAGGCGCGGCGCTGCTCCTGGCACAGGTGTCGGTTGAGATGCTGGCGGATCATGTGCGAGTGGCCGCCGTGCTCCGCAGAGTAGGCCGCCGGGCCACCCAGCACCTCGGCGAGGAAGGCGGCCACATGGGCGGGGTGTTCGCCGCTCATATGGGCAAAGACGGGCGCGAGCAGTGCGTCGTCCTTGACGCGAATGTAGAAGCGCTCAGTCAGCCGCTGCAGCGCGGCAAGGCCGCCTAGCCAGTCGTAGAGGGTGGGGACGGCAGCATCGGTCATGGCTTGGGCTCAAGTGGTGACGGGGCAAAGGTGAGGTCGGCTGCGCGGGTGGCAAGTGGCGGTGGCCGTCGGTGTTTGCCCGAGGAGCCGCTCGGCGCAGGCGGGTCAAGTCGGGCAGCGCGCAGGCTCGCCGGTGTCCTGGACCTGCATCGTCGTGATCGATTCCGTCACCCGCGCGGCGTCGAAGATCGCGTCTCCCCGAAGCTCTCGGCCTTTGCGGTCGAGGAAGCGTGCCTTGGTGCAGATCAGCAGCTGGCGCTCACGCGGCTCCAGCGCTGCCCGGCGATGCAACAGCACGGTGTAAGGGCCGATCCGCTCCCCACCCAAGTGCGGGAAGTGCGATCCCAGGCTTACCTCGGCAAACGCTGAATCCGACAACTCGTAGGAGGCCCGTACCTCCGCGATCTGCTTGGGCCGCTGTCGCAGCAGCGGCTGCAGCTCGTTCGTATCGAGCGTGCCACCCGCCAGCGCGGGCGTGCCGAAAAAGGCAAGCCAAAGCATGATTGCAGCGAAGCATGTGCGGCGGGACATGGCCGGCATTCTGCGAGTTAGTGCTTGGCATGTGAAGGCGCCCAGTGGGGTCGCAGCGTCAGCCACAGCGCAAACGCTAGCTCGCCGACGAAGGCCGGCACCAGCACGGCCGGGAACAGCAGTTGCGCGAAACTCGGCGCCAGCAGCAGCGCGAAGCTGTTGACGAGATAGGCGACCCCGGCCAGGCCCAGCCCCCAGCCGAGCAGGCGCGGCAGCACGCCGCTCGTCGCGATCAGCCCGCCGCACATGACGCAGGAGAAGCCGAAGAACACCAGGCCGATGCCGAAGCCCTGGCCGTGCAGGCTGACGGCCAGCATGGCCAGCGCCTCCCGCTGGCCCGGCAGGAAGGCCGCGCCCATGGCGGGTGCGCTCAGCAGCTCCAGCGCGGCGAGCAACTGCACGCGGTTGGCCACCAGCATGGCCGTCTGCACGAGGTTGAGGCCGGCGGCGGTCAGCGCCAGCGGCTCGTTCACGGGCCGCAGCAGCCGCCACATCATGACGATGACGGGCAGGTCCAGCACCTGCGTCAGCAGGTCGGCCACGAGACCCAGGCGCCAGAGCTGTGGCTGGGCGGCGATGTTGCGCGCCGTGGCCGCCGCATCGCCGGCGACGACGAGGCTGCCGCGCACGACCGCTTCGCTGAACAGGCCCAGCGCAATGATGCCGAGGTAGCACAGGCCGGCCAGGCGCAGCTCGCGCGGGCTGACGATGGCGGTGCTCATGCCGGCCTTGCCAGTTGCCAGGCTCGGCGGGCAAGGCCGCGCAGCAGCCACGACAGGCCGGCGATGACGCCGCCGATCAGGGTCGGGATCACCGCGCCAAAGGTCCAGCTCATGCCGAGCACAAAGCCCAGCAGGCTTTCCGGCCGGTGCGTGGGCAGCAGCAGCGCCAGCAGCAGCAGGCCGAAGAAGATGGCCTCGGTCAGCGCCTGCAGCTTCAGCTGGAAGGCCAGCGACAGCGCAGTGCCCAGCAGCAGCGGCAGCGGCAGCGCGAAGCCGAGCATCACGGGCAGCCAGCCGCGCGCCGCAGCGCCCGGGCGCGGCAACCGGCCCCCGGCCCAGGCGGCCAGCGCCGGCACGATGAGCAGGCCCCAGGCATTGGAGATGCCGGGCATGTTGGCGCTTTGCATCAGGTGGTGGCTGAGGATGCCGCCATGCAGCGCTTCCCAGCCGAGGTGCAGGGCCTCGGCCAGCAGGGCCAGGGCCACGAGGATGAGTCGCGATATGGAGGGGCTGGGCATGGGGGAGGACGCAAGGGGAGGAGCTTCGCAGCTTGCCGGTGCCTGCGCGCGGCGGCGACGGAGTTGCGACCGGCCGCAGTTTCGGGCCAATCAGCCGCAGCGCCGTGCGACGGCCGGTGCGGCTGTTCACCAAAACTACGCCGGGTAACAGTTGTCGGCAGTTGCCGGCAGCGGCTGCCTCTAGAGTCGGAGCATTCACCACGACCTCACATTGCCCCTGCCCATGCCCATGCGCCGCCCCATTTCGCTCGCCGCTGCCTCGTCTGTGTTGCTTGCCTTGCTGTCCGGCTGCGCCTCGGTGCGCCAGGGGCAGGAGGCGCCCGGAGCGCGCATGGCCCAGGCGCCGTCGGTGGCCGGCGTGGCGGAAGAGAGCTTTGGCAAACCAGGCTGGGGTCGCCAGGGCGAATTCAAGCTCAGCGGTCAACGGGTGCACTTTGAGCGCGGGGCCGACAGGATCGCGCTGTTCGGGCCTCTGCCCGCCAACGTGCGTGCGCCACTGCGCTTCAGCTGGGTCGGCCCGGCGGGCGACAGTGCGGCCGTCTGCGAGGGCTGGACGCCCGAGGCCAGCGCCAACGGCCGCCTGACGGACAGCAAGCCCTGGGTGCTGAGCTGCAAGTGGGGCAGCGCGCCGGCAGCCATGCTGCAGATCGGCGAGGGCCAGATGCGCCGCGGCAAGCTCAGCCGCGAAGGCGCCTACCGTCGCGGCGAGATGACGCTGGGGCTGCGCTCGGCGCATCTTCTCGACGGCAGCGCGCAGCCGCAGACGGCCGCCGTGGGCTACGAGATGCTGCACCAGGGCACGGTGGTCGGCAGCCTGGACCTCAGCGGCGCCGTGCCGCGCCTGCGCCGGCCTGACCCGGCCACGCCGCTAGGCCGCGCCGTCACCGAGGCGGCGCTGGCGCTGGCCCTAGTCTGGGAACCAGGCAGTTAGGAGCGCTTGCGCGCCGCCGGCAAGGCCGCCCAGGCAAGGCAGGCGGCCAACACCAACGGCAGGCTGCCGGGCAGTGGCAGCTTCTGCTCGACGAAGTAGCCGTTGAAATACATCTCGCCGATGGACGACGACATCAGGAAGTTGATCTCGGTGCCCACGGTCTGGCCAGGGTTCAGCGCGCCGATGCGGAAGGCCGCGACGCTATCGCTGCCGTCGACGCCGAAGATCGGATTCAGCGCGGCGAGGTTGATGTCGGTGTCGGACAGCTTGATGAAGCGGTCCTCGTTGTCGGCCTCGCCCACCAGATTGCCCTGGCGGAACATGCCGGCCGCGTCGTCCCACTGCATGGCGTTTGCCGCAGTCGGACTGCCGGCCCATTGCCGGGTCACGACGAAGAACAGCGTGCCGGTCGTGAAGGCGTTGTTGTTGGTCCAGTCGAACGACGTGACCCAGCGCGACGTGCCATTGCCGAGGTCGGTGATGAAGGGGCCGCCGGTCTGATTCGAGCCGATGCCGCCGATCACCTCGTAGGGCGCCGCCAGCAGCAGGGACGGCGTGAGCAGCAGCGCAGCCAGCCATAGCCGTGCGCGTTGGAGCAGTGAGGTCATGGGCGTTTCCTTTGCGTCAGTGCAGTGAGACTGCGCGACGTTGCGCCGATGGCGCGCCCGGGTCAATCCACGCCGGCGCGCGGCGGCCCCCCATCCCGAGGGGGACGCGCGCCAGCGTTTGAGGATCAGCCCTTCTCGGCCAGCGCCTTCAGGTTGGCCAGGCCGGCGGCGAAGTCAGGCCCCACCATCTTGTCCATGAACAGGCCCATCCAGCGGTAGACCGGGTTGGCGCCCATGTCGCCGTCCATCGTCCAGGTGACCTGGGTGCCGCCACCATTGGCGTCCAGGCGGAACGCGCCGGTCGACGTGGTGCCGAAGTCGGGGAAGAAGAGCTCATAGCCCAGGCGGCTGGGCGCGTCGGCAGTGGTGAAGGTCATGCGGCCGTCGCCCTGGCTCTTGCTCTTCCAGGCCCAGACGGCGCCCGGCCCCGAGGCCGGGCCGCTGTACTCGATGGCCATGGCGGGGTCGCGCTGGTTCCAGGCGCTCCAGGCTTTCCAACCGCGTGGGTCGGCGATGAGGGCGTAGATCTTCTCGGGTGCGGCGTTGACGACGACCGTGCGCGACACGCTGAACTTGGGCGACAGCAGCAGCCCACCGCCGATGAGCAGGGCCAGCAGCACGACGACGGCGATCAGCAGGATCTTCAGCGCTTTCATCAGGGCTCTCCAGGGCTTGGGTTGCCAGGACTGTGGGTGCGCACGCGTCGCGACACAATCCGCACAACTCCCGGCAGGGTCACCGACCCCATCCTCATGACTATTGACGCAGCCCGCTACGCCGAACAAGGCTTCCTTGTCATCCCCGGCTTCAAGCCCGCCGCCGACATCGCCGCGCTGCGCGCCCGTGCGCTGGAGATCGTCGACGCCTTCGACCCGGGCGAGCAGCGCCCCGTTTTCACCACCGAGGAGCAGCAGCGCCATGTGGACGACTACTTCCTCGACAGCGGCAACCAGGTGCGCTGCTTCTTCGAGGAAGAGGCCTTCGACAGCGAGGGCCGGCTGCGCGTCGACAAGCCGCTGGCCATCAACAAGATCGGCCATGCCATGCATGACCTGGACCCGGTGTTCAGCGCCTTCTCCAAGGGCGATGCGCTGCGCGGCGTTGCGGCCGAGCTGGGCCTGGCCCGGCCGCAGGTCTGGCAGAGCATGTTCATCTTCAAGCAGCCCGGCATCGGTGGCGAGGTGCGCTGGCACCAGGATGCCAGCTTCTTCGAGAGCGACCCCCTCACCGTGACGACCTTCTGGTTCGCGCTGGAAGACGCGACCCTGCAGAACGGCTGCCTGTGGACCGAGCCCGGCGGCCACCGGAGCCCGCGCGGCGTGCTGCGCGAGCGCTTCGTGCGCGACGGCCGCCAGGCCTGGATGGAGTCGGTCGACGCGACGCCCTGGCCGGCCGCCGATTCGCGCGAGGCCATCCCGCTCGAAGTCGAAGCCGGCTCGCTGGTCGTCTTCCACGGCTTGCTGCCGCATTACTCGGCCGCCAACCGCTCCGGGAAATCGCGCCATGCCTACACGCTGCATGTGACCGACGCGAGCAGCCGCTACTCGCCGCGCAACTGGCTGCAGCGTGACGACACGTTGCCGGTGCGCGGTTTTTAGCCTCGCCTGCTCACGGCCGTCACAACTGCACACGCGTCCAGCCCGCTGTCCTACAGCGAGAGGGCCCTTGCACCGGCAGGGCGCGCGGCCCGATGCACTCAAAGTTGGCTTCACCGCAAACGTCGATAAAACGACGACAGGAGGCCAACATGAAATTCCCCAAATCAATTCACGCCGAGGGTTGGGCCGATCACATCGACACCACTCCGGGCACCCTGTCCGATACGCACAAGCCCGCAGCTTCTCACGCTGGCTTGCCCATGCGTGGCGCCAAGCTGCCTGCGAGCGCCATTCACTTGAATGAGCCGGAGGTGTCGCCCTCGCTGTCGACCACACCGCCGGTCACGCCCCGCATGGCCTCGACCGACGCACGGCCGCAGCAACGCGCCGCTGCGCTGCCGCCGCAGCGCCAGAACCAGCTGAGCTGGATGATCGCCGCCGGTGCCGGCGCCGCCGTCATCGCTGCAGTGGCTGTGTGGTCGATGAACCGGCCGTCCGAAGCGCCGGTCCCGCCAGCTGTCATCAGCAGCGCCGAGCCGCCGACGCAGGTAGCTGCGGTGACGCCCGAGCCGCCGCCAGCGGCCGACCGCGACGACACCACGGCCGCCGCCCCTGCGACGACACCCGAAGCTGTCGCGCCCGCACCGACCCGTCCGGCCCCGTCACTGACAACGGTGAAGCCGGCCGCCGAGGCCCGCGCCGTCGCTCAGGCCAACGTGCCGGCGCCGCGCCCTGACTTGGTGTTGCGTGCCAATCCGCGCAGCGCGGCGCTTGAGCCGCTGCCGAGTCAGCAGCCGCCGACGCCGGTCGCCACCGCGCCGGTTGAGCCGCCGCTGGCCATCCAGCCGGGTACAGCACCGCTGACGCTGCCGCCCACGGCTGCCGGCTCGACCTCGCCAGGCACGCCGCCGCTGGCCCAGGCGCCGCTGCCTGCGCCCGAAGACGCGGGCATCACGGTGCAGGTGCGCAGCGCCCTGGCGTCCGACTCGACGCTGGCCGCCGTGCCCATCGCCGTCAGCACCGACCATGGTGTCGTGAAGCTCGAAGGCCAGGCGCCCGACGCGCCGACCCGGGAGCGTGCCACGGTCGTTGCCTCGTCCGCCGCAGGCGTCAAGGCGGTCGACAACCGGTTGACGCTGCCGCCGACAACGGTGGTCAGCCAGGCGCCCAGCGGCCTCTGATCGGTCAGGCCTGAAACGACAAAGGCGCCTTGCGAGGCGCCTTTGTCATTGGAGAAGAGCGGTCAGTGGCAGAACTGGCTACGGGCCGGCGCCAGCTCGGCGTCGATCAGCGCTTCTTCCGTCACATCGCGTGCGGCTTCGAGCTGCAGACAGAGTTCGGTGATGCCGTCGTCACGGCCGCCCATCACTTCGGGCAGGGGCGCGGCGGCAATGTCGGTGGGCAAGTCGGCCAGCGCGCCGATCAACTGGAACAGCAGCTCCAGGCTGGCTTCGCCGTCCTGCGGCAGGTCGCGCGCGGCGCCCAGGCTGCGGGCCAGGTACCAGCAGGCTTCGGCCGCGTTGTCGCAGGCCTGGGCCTTCAGTTCCAGTGCGCGGTTGCGAGCATCCGCTTCATCACGGGCCTGGATCGCTTCGAAGGCGCCCAGGTCAACCGGGACGGCATCGTCAAGCGAGAGCGCTGCAAAGTCGAGTTCGTGGGCCATGGGTGCTGCGGTGTTCGTGAGGCAGGGCCATCGTAATGGCGGGCCGGCCCGGCGTGTGCCCCTTCACCTCGGGCGCCGTGAAGCAATCGTCGGAACTAAGTCACGACGACCTGCCTATTCAACGCTTCTTCGTCGGACGGGTCCAGCCAATCAATGCCACCTGTTTGCCGCGCGCCACGGCGAGACTGCCGGGTTCAACGTCCTTGGTGATGGTCGAGCCGCCGCCGATCGTCGCGCCATTGCCCAGCGTGACCGGGGCCACCAGCACGCAGTTCGAGCCCACGTGCACGTCGTCGCCGATGGTGGTGCGGTGCTTGTTGGCACCGTCGTAGTTGGCCGTTATGGAGCCAGCGCCGAAGTTGACTCGCTCGCCCACCGTCGCGTCGCCCAGATAGGCCAGGTGGTTGGCCTTGGCGCCCTTGGCGAGCGTCGCGTTCTTGACCTCGACGAAGTTGCCGATGTGGACTTCCGAGCCCAGTTGGGCGCCGGGACGCAGGCGGGCAAACGGGCCGATCAGCGAACCTTCGCCGACGCTGGCGCCGGCTGCCTCGCCGTCAATATGGGTGAACTCGTTGATGCGCGCACCGGCGGCGATGGTCGCGTTGCGAATGACGCAGTTGGCGCCAATGCGCACGCCGTCGCCGAGCGACACGCTGCCCTCGAAGACGCAGTTCACGTCGATCTCGACATCCTGGCCATGGGTCAACGTGCCGCGCAGGTCGAAGCGGGCCGGGTCGGCCAGGCGCACGCCGGCGCGCATCAGGCTTTCGGCCTGCTGGGCCTGGAAGGCGCGCTCCAGTTGCGCGAGCTGCACGGGGTCGTTGACGCCCAGCACCTCGGTTTCGCTGCCAGCCTTGATGCCGAGCACGGGCAGGCCTTCGGCCACAGCCATGGCGACGATGTCGGTCAGGTAGTACTCACCCTGGGCGTTGTTGTTGGTCAGCTGGCCGACCCAGCGCTTGAGCGCGCCGGTGGGCGCGGCCATCATGCCGCTGTAGCCCTCGTGGATGAGGCGCTGCTCAGGGCTGGCGTCCTTGTGCTCGACGATGGCAAGCACGCCGCCGTCGTCCTTGTCGCGCACGATGCGGCCGTAGCCGGTCGGGTCGGCCAGGTCCACCGTCAGCAGCACGAGGGCGTGGCCGGCGCAGGCCTCGATGAGGGCCTTGGCGGTGGCCGTCGCGATCAGCGGCACGTCGCCGTTGAGGATGAGCGTGGTGCCTTCGCCGGCCAGCACGGGCACGACCTGCTGGATGGCATGGCCGGTGCCGAGCTGGGGCATCTGGCGCACAAAGGAGATGCCGTCCGCTGCAACAGCCTCCTCCACCTGCTCGGCGCCGTGGCCGGTGATGACGATGCGAGCCTCGGCGGCCAGCGGCTCGCCGCTCTTCAGCACATGGGCCAGCAGCGAGCGGCCCGCGAGCTTGTGCAACACCTTGGGCGTTGCGGACTTCATGCGCGTGCCCTTGCCCGCCGCCATGATCACGATATTGAGCGCCATGCCTGCCCTTGCGACTACGTTTTGACGAAGCCGCGATTATGGGCAGGCAGGGCGGCTGTTCTCTCTATCGGACTACTTGCACCGCGACGCGGTGTGATTTCGGGTTGACGGCGGGGAACTCGGCCAGCGCGGCGTCGAACAGCGGTGTCAGCACCGCGTCGCCAGACGAGATGCCCTCGTTGCTGGCGTGCGTCTCGTACAAGGCCTCGCCGCTGGCGCGGTCGCGCAGCAGCACGGCCACGGCGCGGTCGTAGCGGCGGTCGAAGAAGGGGTCTTGCCGCCAGCCCCAGGGGCCTGCGCCAACGTAGCCGTAGCGAGGCGACAACAGGCGGCCGCGCCAGCGCCACCACAGCGGGTCGTCCCAGGGCACGGGGTCGTAGGCAGTGACGCGCGCACCCAGCGTGACGAGGACGTCGGCGCTCTTGGGGTCGGCCGCTGGCGTGAAGCCGGCCTTCTCCAGCGCGGCCTTGGCGGCGTCTTCCAGCGCGGTCTGGCGCTTGGTGGCCTCGTCGTTCTGCTGCTGCGAAGGCAGGCGGTCGAAGGCAAAGGTGCCGGGCTTGCGGCCGGCCGGCCAGCTGCCGTAGCTGGAAACGTCAGCGCCGACGGTGTACGGGCCGGCGCAGCCGGCGATGGCCAGCGTGGCAGCTGCGGTCAGGCTGGTCAGGACCAGCCGACGGGTGGGAGTGAACATGCGAGCCTCCTGGGATTGACGGGCTTGTGCCGCTGATCATGAGGGGAGGAGTTTGCCGCAGTGTGTACGGCCGCATCCAAATGTCAGGAATGCTCAGTCGCGCGTCAGGCGCACGACGTTGGTCGTGGCCGGCGGCGCGCAGCTCTCGTCATCGTCGAAGGCGATGTCGCCATCCGGCTCGGCCTTGCCGGTGGCGCGCATGGTCTCGAACGGGAACAGCTTCTTGTCCATCAGGTGCGATGGCACGACCTTGCTCATGGCCGTGAAGATGTTGTCGATGCGGCCGGGATAGCTCTTCTCCCACTCGTTGATCATGGCCTTGACCTGCACGCGCTGCAGGTTGTCCTGGCTGCCGCAGAGGTTGCACGGAATGATGGGGAATTCGCGGTGCTCGGCCCAGCGCACGAGGTCGGGCTCCTTCACGTAGGCCAGCGGGCGGATGATGACGTTCTTGCCGTCGTCGCTGACCAGCTTGGCCGGCATGCCCTTCATGCGGCTGCCGAAGAACATGTTCAGGAACAGCGTCGTGACCATGTCGT
>Ga0307515_10008940_pt1 | contig 19457 bp, 15 predicted proteins | sample 17_EM_MG_FD_194513 | JGI IMG/M metagenome (GOLD analysis project Ga0307515, IMG submission 194513) | Populus trichocarpa ectomycorrhiza microbial communities from riparian zone in the Pacific Northwest, United States - 17_EM | ecosystem: Host-associated > Plants > Roots > Unclassified | place...
ACTTGTGTCCCTCCTAGAATGGCCCAAAGACGTCCCTGCACAAGCCGACCCGAACCTCCTCGTAGCGAACGAGGTCGACTTGGTTCCTAAAGAAGAGGATCCCCCGACGTTGATACTTTCCATGACAATATCGAAGTCTACCTCGAATCACACCCGCATCGTAAACCGCAAAGTGAGGATAGGTTATCTGAGTTTGTCACCAGAGTCATTGGTTCATCGTGCGTCCTTAACTTGCCCACCCCTAGCTTTCAGATCTGGTTGTGCTAATTCCCGCAAGGCGGGATACACAACGCGTACCTCCTCGCTGTGACCTGAAAAGAATCTGGTGTGAAGTGTGTGACCAACTCGAACACGACTGGGAGGAACGTGATTTATACCTTCTTATCTGGGACGTGTCTCGATATTGCCCGAATGCGGACTGTTGCAAGAGCTCAAGACAGATGTAGCAGGCTCCGGTACGTCCCCTTCATCCTTCATCCCACCCATTGCAATTCGCTACTAACACAAATCTAAGAGCCCCTCAGAAAATACTTTGCAATCACCGAGGTAGGCGTGCCTGCCTTCTCACCGACAAGCGCACTCCTCATGTGTGCGCCCCGTTCCCTGATGGACGCAAAGACCCTCGAGCTCATCCTCCCGCATTCGACCCATATACTATTCGCCATCCTCTTCGACGCGCTCCCGATGACTCCACACGAGGAAGTGCACAAGTTCTCCCAGGCGGTCGTCCACAACCTCGGCAACCCGAATATTCTGATCGAGATGTGGAACATGCTCGAGGGCCCGATCCTCGCTGTGGGATAGGAGGCGCCCCGAGGGCGAGGTTGACGCATTTTATAATACAATGCAGAAGAGTTCCACGATGGGACGTCTTAATGCTAATAAGTGGCAGCACCTCGTTTGGCCGCTGCTGCTTCAGATGAAGAGTGAAACTGCTGCAAAGCTGTCGACACGGTTCGACCCCTCTTCTCTGTCAGTTCTTTTGGTTTTGGTGAATTAGAACGGAGCTAACCTGTTTGCTTCTGCAGAGGTTTTTGCGTCATATATTTCATCCCTGATAATGTACCTTCAATGGCTTGTCCAGAAGACCGCCTCGATGGTCGCTTTGGGGTCGGTGCACACAAGCTAACAAAGTCCAACACGCTTTCCTGGGAAGCAACACTTCTTTTATATGAGATATGCATTTTCCAAGTAAGCCATTAGAATAGGTTTGCCGGGCTCCTTGTTCACCAACCACGCTCACGCACTCTTCGCCTTTTTCTGGATCAATCACATACACAGCCCTGACATGAAAGAATCGGCCAATATGTCTTACAGGTGACCACCGGACTCAATTTGTTGGTTTATATTTGGTACCTGCAGTAAATAATAGTTAGACGGAGGCTGTACATCAGAAGGACGCAAAGGGAGACGCACCGGAACAATGGGCTCGCATCCCCTATACCCCTAAACTCAGCACGACGCGTCTGGTTGATCCCCTCGCGCTTGCATAGCTCCTCCTTTTGCCTATTTAGACGCCTATATGTAATCATCATAATGGATGACGTGCCGAACCTGTGCCAAATGCATCAGATTCACTACATCGAAAAGCGAAAGACGACGTACGACATCATCAAACACACGAGGACAGTCCCGTGGCCAAGGCGGAACCGCGGACTGTCGACAGTCCGGTATATGAAGCTCGAGCAGATCCCCCCAAGGTTGCCTACACCGATCGTCATCGCGAGCGCCACGCCGCGTTTAATGTCGCCACCCGCGGACGCGCCTGTCCAGGCGAGTACGACGGCGATGGGAGGGAACAAGCCACAGGCGGCGATGGTAGTGCCGAGGTACGAAATCTGTATAGAGGCGGCACGGCACGCACTCATGTTAAATTAAATTCCGAAGGGAAAGGAAAGTAATGAATACCAGAGGTCCACGAGGCCGATCCAGTTTCGTCCCATACACAATTGCATATCCGATGAGCCCCACTATCGTCGAGAGACAAACGAATGGCCCACGACTCTTGTACTTGTCTGATATGATACCGATGATGACAGTGGAGATACAACCTGCAATGTATGGTAGTGTAGAGAGTAATTGTGCTTGAGCGGTTGTGTAACCGAGGTCATTAATGATTGTTGGAAGGAAGAGGGAGAAGGCGTAGACGGGGATGAGGACGCTATGAGGATGAAGAATTAGTAAGATAGTACGTGAGGTGGAGGTGAAATGGATGCATACCCAACATAAATGCAGGCTTGCATCCAACACTTGCAATCTGTCAATGCTTGAATGGCGAATTCGTGCTCGTAGTGGGTCGCGAGGTCAGTGCTGTCATGCTTCAGCCGGTTCACGACGAAGTCGCGTTCCTCAGCCGAAAGGAATCGAGCAGTTCCTGGGTACTGTTCAGCCAGCCCAAAATGTTCAAAAAAAAGGAACGTAGGGAGAGATGGGAGAGGCGGGAGACATACATCGTGCATGGTGAAATATGCAATACCCGCCACGGCCACTGTGACAAGACCTTCAAGCAAGAACTGTGCACCAAAACCTCAGTCCCGCCTCGAAACCAAACAAGAAGAGGGACTTACGATCCATGCCCACCCGTGCAACCCCGCGACCCCTTCCATCTTTTCAATTCCAAACGCCAGTAGGCCGCCGAACGCACCCGCAATAGTGGCTGCAGAGAAGAAGATGGCGATGCACTTGGACTGCTCGTTGCGCTTATACCATAGGGAGATATAATAAATCACACCGGGGAAGAGACCCGCTTCTGTCAGGCCGAGGAAAATGCGTGCGCTGTGGATCGGTGGATGATTTGTTAGGTAAAGTAGGCTTTGGAGGGAGGCGGACATGAGGGTAGCAGAGAACGCGCACAACGAGCCCTTCAAAGGATTTGACGAGGGACATCAGAGTCATTACGATACCCCATGCGACCATAATCGAGGGAACTATGTAAATTGTTAAATTCCGGAATCGTGGATGGTTGGATAACCATGCACTAAACTCCATAGAGAAGGCCTCAGATGTTTGAGTGCAATGTTACTATATGTATCGTGTGACTTTGGTTAGCTCTTTCCATGCCGCTGTGTTCCCGCAATCTGCTTACCTCGGAATTTCAGCCGCAGCGTAGAGGAGGAAGAACACCGCAGCAGCAATATTATACTGGTACCCAACAAGGTTGAGGTCTTTGGCCATGCCTGCGACCTTTGCATTGCCAATGTTCGAGCGATTCCTATGGGCGGCCAAGACGTGAGTTACCGGCACCAAGAAATACGAACAAAGAGAAATTGAGCTTACAGGAAAGAGAGGAGATAGAGCAGGGATACGAATGGGAGAGGATGGATGTCCATCTTCCGTAGTACGCGTTGCTCGCGTCTGTCCGTTGCGCCAGTCTACATCTCTATCGTCCGCACTCGTAGTGGAACTCCCGGAAGCGTATCCCTTGACAGGAATACCGCCACCGATGTGGTTACCCAGCGTGGGTTTTTCTTCGAATGATCCAAGCTGTATCTCGTCGGTATGACCCATGGGTGGATGGTTGGAGGTTGGAGGGGAAGAGGAGACCGTGAACGAAGGGCAGCGTCATATTGCTGCTGGGCTGCCAAGTAGGCTAAGACGATTTTAAGCGCGAGTGCGGCCGCGGGGATGCGGGGATGCGGCGGAGCGTTGCGAGAGATTCATAGTACGTAATAGTATCACCAAACTCTTGAAAGAGTGGCATTCAACGTAATTGGTCAACGCAGAGACGTTCACATCTAGAACAGAGGTTGGACAAGGCACCAGCACGAAACAAAGACGATTGACCGTGAACCGAACCACAACACCACAGCCGCGGCACTTGACCATGCTGTAACAATACCAACGTTGACTTATCCGTCCACCTCAGCCACGTATACTGTCGAATATATGTCAACCCTCGCATGGTCGGCATCCTCTCCACTCAACGACGGGCTGTCGGTGCCTCTGGAAAGCCCCAGTGTAATCTCCAGACATGGTAGAACGTCATTACAGGGGCTCTATGCTGAAATTCGCAACCCTTGGTGACGCCTCGGTCGGTACATCCTCATTGGTGGCTCGACTCACCGACCAACGCTTTTCGACCGACCCGAATGCCACTATTAGTGCATGCTCGTTCATCCATACGCATCCTATAGTGTCTTGGATGTCCTTGGCTACTGGGGATGGGAGGATGACGACGCTCGGTTTCTTGATAGCTCGCTGGAAGCAAATTGATATCCATTCCGGGCGAAGGAAGACAAGACTATCAAACTACAATGTGCGCGTTCGATCTCCATCTCGACTATTAATTCCCAGCCGTGGGCCGGTCGTTGTTTCCTTGCGAATATCCAATCTGACTGTATTGATGGCACTCTAGGCCGAGACACAGCAGGAACGGAATACTTCCACTCAATCACGCGCTCGTACTATCGTGGAGCAGCCAGCGCGCTCATCATTTACGACCTAACCTCACGCACGTCCTTCCTGCAGGCAAAAGAATAGCGCAAAGACCTCCGTGCACATACCGACCCGAACCTCCTCGTAGCGAACAAGGTCGACTTGGTTCCCGAAGAAGAAGAGAGTGCGAGTGCCTTCAGCACGAAGGCGAACACTCTGGTGGCTTTCAGCACTGGAGAAGGATCGGAAGCGATTAGCCTATGCGATTGGCATAGGAGGATGGGATACCGCTATATGAAGACGATTATCGACATGGTGAACTGCGCCGTGACTGTGTTTGACTGGGTTCAAGACTGGGCGCCCACGCATTGGAACCGCTGAAACTCACCGATGCCGCCCATGCCGGTCGAATCAATCAGTCGTTGCCAATACGGTTTCATACCAATGGACGATGACTCGGGTGCGAGTAGGTACTGTCCCTGAGAGCGACACCTGATGCACCTGTGGAGTTCGAGATGTGAGCTACCACGATGCAGAATGGAAAAGGAGGGCGATTAGAAGCATCACGTTCGGTAACGCGAATGAACTAGTAGCAGGAAGGACGGAAGAATTCTATGAGCAGCAGGGGCTTCGGATTCTCTCGTCCTGCACTCACCGTCATCGAATGGAGTCGCCCAACGACTCGTCGGTGTGGCTACCAACGGTATCTGCGCCATGCTTCGCGACTCGAACCTCCCGCCACGCTTCTGGGCTGGTTCAGCCAATGGCGACAACGAAGACGAATGAGGGGACAACGCCATATGAGCGTTTTTATGGCGCGAACCGGACGTAGGACGCATATGTAGCTTCGGGTGCGTAGTGAGGGTTACACTACCGAAGGGGGCGCTGCGGAAGCTGGACGATCGGGGAGTGGGTACAAGAATGGGGGTGGTTAAGCGTCTGGATCCCACAGATTGGAGTTAGAGAGAGCGGGGACGTCACACTCTATGAGGGACTGCTTGCGTGCTGCCTGACGATGGATCCGCCGCGGAGGTCCGAGATGTAAACCTGCCGAGATTGACCCAACCACGCAGGCGACCGACCCCACACCTACGAAGGACAACACAGAGGGTATCAGGAACAGCGACAATGAGAGGTGAGCGCCGCCGGAGGGGAAACTTGCATTTCGTGTACCCACCCTCGCGCACTTAAACCCCTTCTGTCGCTGATTGGAGGCTTCGCTGACGATATACCAGCCAGACTAGCAGGAATCAGGGCGACGAATTGCCTCAGGACGTGGGGCAAGTTCATACTCTTCCATCGCATTTTACTCGACCCAGCCTCGTGCGCCGCGCTGGAGGGCGGGGTGCACTCCTTGCCTTCGGAGCTTTTGAGAAGCCCGGCCCAGTGTTCAGGCCTACGCCGTCGGCCCCTGATCCTCAGACAATTCAAGACGCGCGCGACGCAACCAAATGGCGAGCCGGCATGAACATTGAAATCGAAAATATGCGTCACTTACGCGTCATCTTCACAGCAGTCCCATGTCCTCTCAACACGACTATCATCACGCCACGTTGGGTTTTCCACTGGAACGTCGAGAATGGCTCACTTGTCAAGTACAAGGCACGCCTACTAGGACGAGGATTCGCGCAGGTCTTCGGTTTCAACTATCAGGAGGCCCTCCTGTATGCCCCGGGGATGCGACTCGAACCTTCTTTCGAGTTCTTGCCTCGATCGCCGCGCTATCCGGCCTAAATTTCCGTTCAATTGATGTATCGACTACGCATCTGTACCGAAACATTGACGGAGAGGTCTACATGGAGTCACCCTGGAATACGGAGACAGAGGTTCTATTCTGGAAGGGGATGGGACGCGTCCTAGGGCAGAAACAAATGTGTATTTAATAATTTACAATTATATACAAATAATAAGAGTTTATATGAGTTTCCGCAGCGGCGCGTGGCTGGCGGGGGTGGTCGTCGTTGAGGAGGGGAGGAGGGAGGACGATGACAAGGCGAGAGAAGGGTCCGACTTGTATCTCCAACTTGGCGGACGAACTACAGAGCCACCAAATAGAGGCACCCAACATTGGACACTATCCACTCTCAACCATCGGTCGTGAAATTGAGTGGCAGCAGCATTTGTGTTTGTTTGGTCATTGACACCAGAGGCACCGACCGCCGCAAATTGGAGAACTCCGCCGACTTCCTCTGTCCGAAATATGGCCTTGAAGTATTCAGGATAGCGGCTAGATCGATCGATAGGCCTTGCTGCCACTCTACCAAACCGCAAAGCAAAGCGAATCTGCGACTTTATCCATGCATTCCATGGCCATAGGTTCTCTCCCGTCATCTTAGCACCTTAGCAAGACCACCAGATCTTCGCAGTTCCTATAGGTCATGTTCGAGAAGCAACGAGTCGTTGTTGACCTGCTTCAACTCGCCCCCACTCTATCTCGGCCAGTAGCGACGTTCGCTGTCCCCACACATATTCAACCTGATTACCAGGCCACCCGCTCAAGCTATGCAACCCCTTCTCTCTCCCCTTCCGTCCTTCGCCACGCCCGCCTTGATTGGACCGTCGCGCTTGCCCACCTCGCGCTGCTCCTTTACTGGCGTTCCCAAGCTCTGCGTCACTCCCTATAGACACCCACACTCGCCAACTGCAATACATCAATATTCGCGTCCGCTTTCGTTCTGATACTGCATCATCACGAAGTCCCAATCAGTCGGCGGTGTCCTACTCTGCATAACTGGCAACAAAACCATCGACCCGTCGTAAGTTTGTCTGGATTCGTACTCCAACAATCTCGCGAGTGTGGCCACGCGCTTCTCAACTGCTTCAACAAATCCCGACATCAGGGTATAAACGCATCACGGCTTACCGGTTATTGCACAAACTCACTTTTTCTCACCGTTGCTCAGTATTTACAGTTCCAACTATCTCCAACTATCCCCCTCGCATGCCATCTGGTAGTGCCGCCGTTCCTGGCTCGCAAAAGTCCCCCCCCTCAACCATTGAACGCACCCCTCCAACTGTACATCCTCATTGTTCTAACCCTCCAATACCTCCTGCTGCCTCACCTCACCTCACCTGGTTTCAGCCTCAGCGAAGGTCCTGCCAATGTGTCAATTCATTTAAGAAGGTCTTCGGAAAGCAGCTTGCTCCCCTATGACGAACTACGCCCAAGTCAGGCCAAGGGAGATGTGGGGGAGATATCAGCAAGAATTCTGGCTCAATGCTTGTGAAGAAACGAGGGACGGAAATATCAGGAAAAGCAGCCCCAAAGTCGAAACGCCTGCAACTTGGGAGCTGCACCGGGGCTGTACTGATACTGGTTAGTACGTACTTACATCCTACGTATCCCCGAGTGAAGATACAACCCGTTGCGGCCACTTTGACCAAAAATATTTTTTTGTGGCTGGCCACTTTTGGCCCAAAAATCGAAATTGACTTTGTTGCTTAATTAAAAATCACGAAACGTCATTAATAAATTCTATGTTGTATAAGAAAAATCATGGGCATGCGCCGCTTGTGTTTGAGTGAGGTACAACCCAACAGCTGTGTTTCAGCTAAAATATCAACTCCTTGATTTCTTGCTCATTTAAAAATCGCGATTATTTTCCAGTAATTCCTGGCACCTGAACTAAAAATATGAGCTCGCACCGATTATGTTTGGGTGAGGGAGCGACGCTGTTTTGGAAAGCATTGGGCATTTGAGGCTAAGAAAAAATTGTCTTGTGCTCTCAGCATCTGTAGAGGCCCTCCTTGATTATGAATACATGAAGAGACAGCTTCTCACAGTGCCTGAGGAAGACAATGGCCTGGCAGATGGGGAGGAAGGCCACCTCAGCCCACATGTGTCAGCAACACTCCAGAAAGGCTTTAATGAAGACATTCATGAAACGGAGTCCCATACTGCTGCTCCCGCAGCAGGTGCTACTGCACCAGCAGCACTGATGACCATAGCCTCATGTACAGAGAGCCCAAGGTTGCCCAAAGAAGGTGAGTTTAGTAGTATTATGTGTGTACTATTATCTATTTTGACATGTTATGAAATCGGGGTGTTTTGAGTGACACAGACCCACTGCCAGATCTCCTCAAGCAAAAGGGAGGGGTTTGAATATAAGATATTAGTCATTTCTATGATTTTCTCATCATTGATCTTTCTTCGACATGCAGTGCAAATCGCTGGCCATCCCTCTCCATCACCATATCAGTCATGGTTCTCCTGCCAGCGCTCAACTGAGCGTCTTGACACACTGAGTACAGTGCATATATTGTCACAGATGTCAGGGTGATTTAACAGAAATAAAGCACGCCCCCTGATGTCACAGCTGATTTTACAGCGAACCATTGTTGTTCAGGGGTCAAGGAAGTGGGTGGGGTACTGGAGAATTTTTGTAAGATTTCTATTCTACTGTACATGATTTATCATGTCCTACACCGATTTTCTGGAGGCAGTCTTGATTTTTGGTGGTTGATACATGAAAATGTCGAAGGTGGTGGTTGGCCGCAACGAGTTGTATCTCACTCAAACGCAGGCGGCGCAGGCCCATGATTTTTCTTATACATTATAAAATTAATTACAGACGTTTTATAATTTTTAATTGAGCAATGAAGTCGATTTCGATTTTTTGGCCAAAAGTGGCTAGCCACAAAAACAAATTTGGTCAAAGTGGCCGCAACGGGTTGTATCAATAAACTGACCACTACCCTCAGCCGAGATTCGATTCAAATATGTGCGACGTCGTTTTGATGACTTGTCCGCAGTGTACGAAGGTATTAGATGAGCTGCCTGCAACTCTGGAGATGATTCCGGCACTCTTCTTCGCTCATGGATGTACATTTTCAATTCCTCAGGGCTGTATTATTATTATGAAATTTACTTACAACCTGTTGCAGCCACTTTGACCAAATTCATTTTTTGAGGCTGGTCATTTTTGGCCAAAAAATCGAAATCGACCTTATTGCTCAATTAAAAATAATAAAACGTTAGTAATAAATTATGTATTGTATAAGAAAAATTGTGGGCCCACGCCACTTGCATTTGAGTGAGATACAACCCGTTGCGGCCAACCACCATGCGATAATATCACCCTTTTTTCCCCTTTTCCACCTTATTCCGACAATCTCCGCTCCCTCTGGTCGCTCCAACACCCTTCCCCCACTCCCGCTCCTGTCTCCGCTTCCCTTCCGATCCCCTCGTTCCCTTCCCCGCTCTCTCTGACTCGTGTCTCATACTATGGACTCTTTCTGATATTCCCTGATTTGTTTCTTGTATTTCCTCTTGCCTCTATCATTCCCCGCTCGCTACTAGACTCACTCCGATAGCATAGACCCGCCTCCGCCCTGTGCGCTCCACTTAATTCCTCTTTGCTTCCACCTCCATTCCACCACGTTCGCATAGCCCCCACATCACCGCCTCTGTGTAGATTCCACTTACACATTGCCCCCGCCTCCACTTTGTGCCAATTTTTTTTTTTTTTTTTTGGTCAGAAGGCAGCTGCGCTGCCGCCACTACCTGTGCTTTTAAACTCAAAGAAGGGAAATGGTCTCCCGGCCCTTAATGAGATGCATCGGATAGGGCGCCCCATCATCTGGAACAGCCGGTTCTCTAGAACTCTCCTCTGAATGAACACCACAGAAATCGGTTTACCGACCCCATTGCCTGTTGGAGGCACCAATACAGCCGCACTGCTCCTCAAGGGCGAGATGGTCTCCCGGCGCCCAAGAGGAAGGCAGTGTTCCACCTTCGGCTTCAGTGGCTGGGAGTGTGGGGGTCAACACTACAGCGGAGTGCCGTCATGTGCCATACCCACTAAAACTGCGGAGGGCCTCTAAGTCCAACATTGGTATTGGTGGCCCCTGCCTGCGGCTGACAGGGCAAACCATACCGGACTGCCCCTAAATTGTTTAACGTCCCTCCCTGGGCGTGGGCCTCAGACCACTAGGGATCATGTATCCCACTGCCACTATCTCCGCCTTACAGCGGGAGTAGAACCCACTCCCAGAGGGCGGGAGAAGGGTAATGGAGACGACTTATGGCAAAACTCCCCTCACCATCCATGCGGCAAAGCCAGCACTCTCTAAGGATGGGGGAGTCACGCCCCTAAATGGCAAAGACAAGTAACCAGTCACCAGATTTATCTATCACCAGGCGAAACATCCCGGGGCACAAGGGGTCCACACGCCTTTACGCCATTCTTGCCGGGACAGCGGCTTACAGCGCCCAAAAGCTTCCACTGTTTGGGAACAATTGCCCTAATCAGTGGTACATGCACAGCCAGGGAGTATGCTTTTACACGCAGGACTTACATGCCTTTCGGCTCCCAATCTTCCAGACCCGAGGGCCCTACCAATTGGTGCTGCACGCGCAACGTCCAGGAGTTACGCTATGTGGGCTGATAGCCTAATGCGCTTTGGCTGCGGCGTCCTGAGCAGCCTGAATGACTACACGTCCTCCCTATTATGGCTAAGCTCAGCGCTGGTGCCCCCAGTGCTGACCGAGACGATCACACCCTCATATCCAGTGGCCGGCGACAGATCTGTACACCTAGGACCGTGCACTACACGTCACCTGGCCAGGGCCAGGGAGAGGTCAAAGAGTTGGGCGTCCAAGGATGCCCAACCACGGCAATAATGGGTTACATGGGTGGAGGTCCATGGACGTTCATGGGTATCCAGGCCCCCACCCGGGCAATACGCTGTCAAGGGCACATTATGTCGTGCCCCCTCTTCAGCAATGGGTGTCCGCGGACCTCCATGGAGGCCGCATGGTATCAGCGCGGAACTCGAGGATGCCTCATGGGCATCCAAGAAATTCCTGGAAATTTCAGTGAGCACTCTGGCGACCTCTGGTGACCCCAGAGCGGACGTATCGGCTAGGGGGTCGTGCCCGCAGGCACCCAGGGGAGTTGCCAGAGCAGCAACACCGACTGTGTTCTGATTCTCTAGGGGGTGGGGCGACGCTTTTTCAAGGCCGCCCAGCCTAGGTACCACTATTCTACGGATCAATGAGAGTCTCGGATACGGGGGAGCACGACCCCCACACCGGTTTCCTACCTGCTTACTCACTGGCGCCCCGTCGCGATGATGTGGCGACCACAGGGCAATAACTACGTACATGAAAAATCTGCTAAAAGCAGAGGCACTACCATGTATCTAAATGAGAAGGTAACTAGTGTTAGCTAGGCCCAGGCCCGCAGCCCGAGCCTGCAACCCACTCGTCGCCTCCCGCGACGACAACCATGGCTGGGGGCCAGAGCCCAGGGTCATCTGCAACCCCCAGCCACTTACCTAGACCACCTTCAGCCGCCCTGTTGAGGACGTTGCCCGGTTGGAACTACTCGGAAGTAGTGGTCGGGTCCAACCTCTGCTTCTTACCACTTTTTTTTTTTTTTTTTTTTTTTTGTGGGTCGGGGAGGCCGCTCTGCCGCCGACTGCACGACAAGTCAGAGAGGGGAGGTGGTCTCCCAGCCCCTGCTACTGACAGGTCTGTGGAGTGGCGCCCCATCGCCTGGCACCGCCTGTTCTCTAGAACTCTCCCCACCGTCACCCGCAGGAATCTGGTTTAAGACCCTGTTGCCTGTTGGAGGCACCAATACAGCTCCGCTCACGGCCATGTGCATGAGTGAGCTGGTCTCCCGGCACCCATGCACAAAGGACTGAGACTCCAGAGCTTCAGTGGCCAGGAGTGTGGGGGTCGCCAGCGGCCGGAGTGACCGTGGAATACCCACTAAACCTGCGGGGGGCCTCTAGTCCGACATCGGTGATGATGACCCCCACCTGCGGCTGGCGGGGCGCACCTTACCGGACCGCCCAGAAAAGGTTTAACGTCCCTCCCTGGGACTCTGCCGTCTGCCCAAGGTGAGCTCAGGCATGATCCGCTATTCCCCACCTTACAATGGGAGTAGGACCCGCCCCCAGAGGGTGAGGAAAGGGTGATGAGGACGACGTGGGACGTTTTTTGTTAGTGATAAGAAGCCCCAATCCCATACTAGGCGTAGGCATCATCCGTGAGGGCCCGCAGGATTGCTTCTCTCCCAGAGAGGCGGTGCGCGCACTCATTCGCAACTGGCGCCTGGAGGGCGCGCAGTATTGATCTGCCTTTGCCGGAGAGCCGCCCCTCTGTAACTCCTCCCATGATGTGGGATACAGGGGGCGGTAACCTTGTGAGCTTACCTGACAAGGGGGCAGGTGCACGGTTGGGTGTGGTATTGGCCGGCTCCTCGCTGTCCTCGTCCTTGGCCGGTCGTGTTAGCAGGTGCGCCGGAACCGGTATAGACAGCGTGTCGCGCAGTGAAGCCACGCAGTTCGCAGGCACGAAGTTAAAACTCGTATTGTGGATCTCTTTCATGCGCCATTTCCACAGGGCCCAGTAGTAATTACCTATCATCCATTCGCGCCGTTGTCTCGACTTCTTGAGCTTCTTGAGTACCTTCTTTCGTCCCTTCACTATAGGGTAGGCGATCTCCTCCAGGCTGCCCAGCGCGAGGAGGGGGTACCAAGGTGACGTGCCCCAGGAGTCTGGGGACAGTGTCTTGAAGCTGGAGCCGGGGTGCAAGGCGTCCATAGCCGCCAGCAGAACCGTCATCAGTGGCTGTAGAACGTAGGTGTCGCAACCTAGGAGGATGTGCCCGAGGGTCATTTCCAACCCGCAAGGGCAGAACCTGCCCATATCTGATCTCTCATGTCCCTGACCATAGTATCTGTGGCCAAGGACCTGCGCACTGTTCATTTCTTTCCAGAGAACTTCTTTCATTCCCTCGGGGATGGTCAGGTGCCATACTCTCCCAATGTAATTCCCAGGGTCCAGTACCACCCCAAACATATGGCCTAGGGTGACCATCCATCTGTCAGAGAAGGCCTCGAATTTTAATGTCTTCGCAGGTGCTCCCACTCGCGCGCGCACGACCAGCTTGGTCAAGTAATCCAGGGGCTGGTGGCAAAGGACAGGGGCTGTGTCAACCCATCCGCCCGGCACAGTCAATGAACCTATGTCCAGGATCCTACCCTGTGTGCGTCCCTCATTAGCAAGCTTGTCAGCAAGGTTATTCATGAGATCATCTCCGTGGGCTTTGGCTTTCTCGAACCGCAGCCTACCGGTCCTATCCCGCAGCAGGTATAGGAGAGCTTGCAGGAGGGGTACGGGTGGGCCCCTACTGAAGTGCCACGGGGCATCGCCCCATCCATCTCTCTCCATGGCCAGGAGGCCTCCTTTTAGCAGTCCCAAGACGAATGTAGAGTCTGTGTGGATGACTATGTGGGCGTCCCGCCAGGCCACCAGGCATAGCACCACCGCCACTACCTCGGCAACGTTATTAGAGAGAACCGCCCCTGTTAGTGACACGGCATCTTGGAATTGCAGGTCTGAGACCCAGGCGGAGCCTGCAGTGCAGACGTCTGTACCATTGTCCTTTGCGGACCCGTCCGTCCAGATATGTATATCTCTCTCGTAGATTACAGGCCCCGCCCGCCTGGTGGCTGGCGGCGCAGCAGGTGTGTAATCAGTCATGCGGTCTCGCACCCTGGTTTTCTTATACGCGTCCTTGATGATTCGTCCCGCAATGATTGACTTGGGGGCTGTAAAGATTCTTATGCACCCGAGGGGGCCGTCCATGTCGGGCCAGACATTAGCACTAGGGTCCGCGCCAGCAGCACCCAGGTTCCTCAGCGGCGACCAGCTTGACGCATGTACCTGCTCTTTCATGGCTGATACCGTCTTCTTCAGACCCGTCCCTCTAAGGGCAGGGGGGGCGTAAAGGTGAACCACCTTGCGCACCCCATTCGCCTTGAGGCCTAGTAGCTTCCCAAACCTCTGCGAGCCAGGCCTAGGTAGGGCCGGGTGGTTGAGAATAGGCGTATTCATCCGCACTGTGAGGGAAGGGGCAGCGCAGACCATGTCTAGGCCGAATTTCCTAGCAGTCAAGAAAGCCTGGGATACTCTGCCCTGGAGCAGAGAGGGCTTAGTGTAAGCCTGTTGCAGGAAGGGGTTAAGGCCCCCGTGCGTGCCGGCCCTACTGGAGGCCGAAGCCATTTTTAGATCCAACCAGGTCCATTGTTTCCAGGGCACTTTTTGGTCCCCCGTGATCAGGTCGCTCAGGAACTTCAGGTCAGCAGCCATTTTCCGGGTTGCGAGGGAGGGCGTATTGAGACCTCCTTCTGCCAGGGGAGCTTCCAGGGTTCTGTAAGCCATCGCAGAGAACTTACCTCTGACGAAGTTCATTATTTTGTTCCCTATTCTGCTGAGCATGCTCAGCGGGATACCGTTACCATCCATCAGGAAGTGGCACCTGGATAGCATGAGGGCTTTGGCCAGAATAGATCTGTTTCTCACAGATGCGCCAATAGCTCGCCATTGCGAGATGATTTTCTTCACGTGCTTGTCTATTTGTTCCCACCTGTCAGTGGCAAAGTTTCTACTGCCAACCCATACCCCCAGTATGCGCAGAGGGTCCGCAGGTGGCAGGATATGCGCGCCTGGAATCGATGGGCCGCCCATGTCCTGCCAGGTATAGCAACCGAGTTGGAAGTCGTGTGGGCCAACTGGTTTAACGTCTGTCTTGTCCATGTTAAATTTGGAACCAATAACCTTGGATACTGAGGATAGGCACTCAGACACCTCTAGCACAGAGTCTTCCTGTCCGAGAAATAGATTGATGTCGTCAGCGTATAGCATAACCTTCACGGGTCTGACGCCTGGCACAGAGAGGCCCTTGACTACCTGTCTCAGCTTGATGGCCAGAGGTTCTATGGAGAAGTTGAACAGTAGGCAGGACAGTGGGTCGCCTTGCCGTACTCCATGCTTCAGCACAAAATAAGGGCTATATCCGCTATTGATTCGGATTCTGGATCTGCAATCGCTTGTGAGGTCACTGATTAGTAAGATAAGGTCTGGGGGGAGCCCTGACGCAACCAGGACCTGTAAAAGCCAAGGTTGGTCCACCCTGTCATAGGCCTTTGCCTGGTCCAAGCCGACTATAAAGCCTGGGGTGCCCGTTGCATCACAGAGGTGCACGACCTCCGAGGCTAGCCTAGTGTGCTCGTTCATCAGCCGACCCGGCACGAAGCCTTTTTGGTCTGGGTGGAGTTTGGCCACCGCCCAGGGGGCGAGTCTCATGTTTAGCAGGTTGGTGTACATCTTGCAGTCCGTGTTCATGGAGGAGATTGGCCTATAGTTGGAGACCAGGGTGGGGTCCCCCTTTTTATAGAAAAGGCTAATGTTGGCGTCCTTGAATCCCGCACGGGAGGAGCCCCTCTCCGCAATGTCTCTAGTCAACTCGGCGAACGCCAACCAGAAGGTTCTGGGTGGCGCGTCGCTGCCTTGCAACGCAGTGAGCGTCCTTATGAGACGTTTCCAAAAGCTGTAGTGAATGCCGTCCGGCCCAGGGGCGGTGTTCGGCATTTTCGACAGGAGGGTCTTCATTTCCTCCTCCGTGAATGGACCTTCTGTGATGTCTTCTGGCGTGGGGTCTGGGCGGTCTAGGCCCTGGAGCCTGACCTCCTCTAGCAGCGCCTGCTGTGCCGCAAGTCTCTCCTGGTCTGTTCGTTCCGGGGTATGCAGTTCTATGAAGTATTCTTTGGCAATGTCAGTCATCCCGGCCAAGTCCGTGCGAGCAACATCGTCCGCCGGGCGCCGCAGCCCTTCCACAGACACGGATGCTCGGCTGCCCCGCTCATCCAGCTCTTTATTAGAGGATTGTTTAAACCATTCGGAAGAGTGGGTCCTGGTCATTTTCTCCCACTTAGCTTTGGTGGAGGATTCCAGCTTGGATGCTCGTTCTCTCAACAAGTCAGCGACACTGCTGTCTTTCTTTGGCTTCATGAATCGTTCCGCTCCGACTCCTCCGGCTCGTGGCCCCACGGGGGGCCACGCTTTCACCATAGCCTGCCATGGGGATGTCTGGCTTGCTATGAAGTGTTTGCTTGTTTGTGGTGGTGTTTCATACGATGGCATAGCGCTAGGCCATTTCGGCGTAGTCCTGGCGGGAGGGCGTCGCGCGGCCCACAGCTGTCTGTTAGCACTCGTGACGGCGCTCATTATCCTACTAGGTGGTATCGTTTCCTTCTTCAGGGCTGCCATCCAATCCTTTTTGCCAGATTTCTTCATGGCACGCACCTCTGCCAGTCCTGCGTCCAGGACTATCTTCTTGAATTCGGCCCACCTCTCTAAAGTAACCGGACCACAAGTGGTCAGGACATCCCATGCTGCCAGAGCCGCTGGCCAGAACTTCTTTGCCTTGTCAAGGACTTCAAGACTCGGCAGTCTGGGCGCCGGCTTAGCCTTCTCTATTTTCGGTTTCTTGGGGAACACGGGTACCATCACCAGTTTATGGTCCGAGGCTCCTGTGTCTATAGGCGTAACTTCACCAGCTGACCACCCTCGTGTTGGGCGGTAGACTCTATCCAGCCTGGAGTATACCCGGCCATGCGCTGTCGTTTTACTGTATGACCACAGGGGCGGGGCTGGGTCCGTCCCTGCAGTATCAGTAAGACTGCAAAGTGCCTTTATGCTGTTGAAGGCGGTCAGTAGTCTAACCGGCGCTCTGTCCGGGTGGGCTGTAGGGAACCTGTCCCCAGCGTATTCTACAAAATTCCAGTCCCCGGCTGCAAAGCAGCCTCCCCAATGCGTTCTGGCTTGTCGTCTCACGAGGGCTTCCAGTTTTCCGTTCAGTCTCTCGTAAAACTCAACTAAGGATGATTGACCTCTTGATATATCCCCGTAAACACCGAGGATCCAGAGCGACTCTCTACTAGTCCTGTGAGACGCGTTAACCATTACCGCGTAGCCAGGGATTATAACCTCCTTGTGCAGGACCTCCCATCCAGAACCGGCTTTGACCACGATCGCCACTCCGGCGCGGTGCGCCAGGCCAGATTGTTCTAATACCTGCACCCGCCGGCTGACCGGGAGTGAGACTGCGTGCGTCTCTGTTAGTACCAGTACGTCAATATCCTCCAAGGTCAGTAGTTGTTCAACCAGGCGTATTTTGGACTTGTCTTTGGGCGCAGATCGGGAGCCTTGTCCGCACATGTTCCAAGTGGCTAGTCTAAAGGGTTTTCTAGTCAGCACCAAGGGGGGGTCCTCTGGCTCTGCCTCAGCCCCATCCGGGAACCTCCCTCCGGTCCTTTTGGGGGCCGAGGTCTGGCCTGACCCAGAGCTGTGGGGGGGCGGATCGCTGTTTGAGCCTGCACTTCTCCGCTCTGGGAGTGCAGGGTGGGGGTTTTCGCATATCTGGCTGTTTGAGACACTGGCCGCCACCACACCAACCAGGGAGGTACCCGCTGTCCCTCTGCCGTCACCGTCAGCCCCTCGGCCCTGAGCCGGGTAGCCGACAGCCCGTGCGGGACGTCTTGAAGTTGCGAGCTTGTATTCCATGGAGCTGTAGAGGGGGATTGCCCCGGAAGTGACCTGATCAGTAAGTAGGGGAACGCCGGAGGGCCATGGCTAATTCCCCTCTAAGTTGTTTGTTTGGACGGTCATCAACGCGGAGTGTAATTATCAGCGTTCCTAAGCAACATTAATCAGGGTAACAATCGGCCATAAACATTACTCCAGTCAGACAAGGGCGGGTTCAGGGGGCATGAAGATCAATACCAATCCATATGAAACGTAATTGTCCGAAATCAGAAAATACTATCAGTCCACTCATGACGTGACTGATCCATACTGCAAAAGGTCATTCATATGTAGCCACAAACCAATCATTCAGAAAGGGGAAGCGAGAGTCCTACTAGTCTTGGTTAACCTCATCTGGAGCAGTACCCACTGTGTCCTCTTGTTCTTCTTCCGCCTCGGGGATGTCCCTGTTGGGTGATATGCCACGGACTCGCCTGCTCTTCCTAGATCCCCTCTGCTTCTTACCACCTACACTATGCGATGCCACCCACCTCACCGCTTTCCACTCCACCGCCTCCTGCAGTCTCGTAGCCGCGTGTATGTAGTTTAGACTTTGTATTTAAGCTCAGACTCAATGAGGCACGTCCCTCACTCGACGTCTCGATTATAGACGTTTGATATTGCGCCCCGCCTCGCTCGCTGTTAATCCCGACCCGCTCGCTCGCTTGCTCACCCCTTCGGACTTCGGGCCTCAAGACCGGTGGTTCATTCCCCCGCCCTCACGTGCTAACTCCCACCCTCAGCACTGCCGGGCTAGCCAGCCGGACCAAAACCCCGCTTCAGTCAGCCCCTTCGGTGTCGTACCTAGTCAGAGCATTTACGCCAAGACAGATTGGGCGCCCGTCGTGCTTTTGGGCAGTTGCTTGGGAATTAGGTCCGACAAGCCCCTAAGTCGTCGTCCCCACTTCCCCTTCCCCTTTCGGAGATCGTATTCCCGCCGGCGCGCACGGACGAGAGGAGAACCGAATTCCGTCGGCGAACGGATAAGCCTCAAGACCTTTCCCCTTTCCATTTTCTCGGCTTCCGTCGCATTAATCTCTGTCGGAGATTAGCAGAATTACCGATTCCATTGCAGAAACCGACTTAATCAATTAAATCCCTGCTACACCAGTACAACAAGAGAGACCACGTATCGAAGCTCCAGGCCAGCGAAAGGAAGTAGTAAACACACTACACATTACTGAAAATTTCAGTGTACATGTAAGCACAAACTGGGGAGTTTCCCCAAAACCTGACGATACTAAGCGCCCACCGGAACTTGCACCATATATCAATATTAAAACCAGGAACATCAGATTATCCCTGACAACAGTAGGCGCCTTGAGGACAAGGAGAGCCAATGAAACCAACAAACACTTCACCGATAAAAACCTTGTGAGTAAACTGACCCTGAACCACCTATGAGAATGAACGAAAGCAGACCCAAGAGTAATAACCAATATGGACCCAGAACCGTCCCTAACGAGACGACACAGCTAATACTAAAGGAATTCATAGCAATGCTGGAATGTGACGCATTCCATACAACGAACTCTGAAGATTGCGGAAAGTTTGACCAAGTTTGACCCATTAGCAGGTCACAAATCAACTTCACATAACGGGATGCAGCCGGAACACCGGCGAAGGGGGGTTTTAGGGGGTAGGACACAGGGCACTCCCGTCCAAAGGCATTAGGCCAACTTGGCGAGCCCTGATGGAGTCC
>Ga0307515_10008941_pt1 | contig 19457 bp, 13 predicted proteins | sample 17_EM_MG_FD_194513 | JGI IMG/M metagenome (GOLD analysis project Ga0307515, IMG submission 194513) | Populus trichocarpa ectomycorrhiza microbial communities from riparian zone in the Pacific Northwest, United States - 17_EM | ecosystem: Host-associated > Plants > Roots > Unclassified | place...
CAGCAGCGGCGCCCACAGACCTACGGTCTCCCTCTTCAGCCGCAGGCGCCATTTCTTCTTCGCCCTCCGACCGAACAACCACTCACATCTCCACCGCAGCTTCAGCTGCCACGGACGACAGCCCAACAGCCGGATCTATTACCTGCAGAAGAAAAATCACCGAACCAAGAGAAAGAGAGAAACCAGAAGAGAGCAGATCTAAAAAGGGGGAGGAAGAACCGAAACTTTGCTTGCGTTTTTTCTTCTTTTGCAGGTGACGGTGGTTGTCACCGCCGGCAGGGAAAGGAAGAGGAGAAGGGGCTGAGCCAGATCCCACTGTTTCCAGTTTCTTCCTCGCGGCGGCGGGTGAACCGACGCGCCGCTAGTGGCGGTGGCGCGTGGGGAAGACGCGCCGCCACTGTCTTGCAGCTTCAGAAGTCTGCCTGACACTGTTGTGGTGGCGCAGAAGGTGTTCCCTGTAAATTCCAGTTTGTTTTGGGGTTATTATTGTAATTTTTGTTTAGTTGTTTTGAAGTTATGTATTGTGGATGTAAAAAAAAAGAAAAGGAAAAGACAAGGAAAAAAGAAAAAATATAGTAAAAAATGTATGTGTGTGTTTGAATGTTTTTATGGATTTGTTTTCGTAGTTATAATAAAATTGAAAAGAATATTGAAGAATTTAATATTTTGATTTGGTAATGATAAAGAATTATAAATTTACACGGAAGTTGTATTTTTAGTTTATTTTAAGTAGGGTGTGATAAGGGTGTTAATATTTTTTCTAATCATGATCAGTATGTTTGGATTTTTAGTAACTCTTAATTAAATATCAGCTGGTGATTCTCAACAAACAAATCAATTCAAGCAAACACAACAACGGAAAAAATTTGTCGAAGCTGATACCGCGTGAGTGACGTGTGACATTGTTCATCTTTATTTTGTTGTAAATTCAATTTTAACAAGCAAAATTAAATCAAGAAAAGCATCACAAAAAAAGAAAAGAATCCTAAACGGTAAATTAAATGCTCACAATATATATTAAAAATAATGTGTCCCCATCTCTTATTCTATCTCATATCCCATTATTTCAATTGTCTTAGTCTCCTACACCCTCACAAATCCCAAAGCATTCAAAAATAGATTTCAAGCAGTAGCAGCAGTTGTCCCAGCAGTAACAACAGCGGCGGCGGCTACAGCAGCAGCAGCTGTCACATAAAGCAACACAACTGTCACATAAAAAAAAAAAATGTATACACTAAATGGTTATTTAAATAAAGATAGGAAAAAGAAAATTAAATGATTATTTTTTAAGCATTCGTCTCTGTTTAGAATCTCGGTTAAGAGTGGGTTAAAATATAAAAAAATATTTAAAAATATTTTTTTATATTTTCAGATTTTGTTTGATGTGTTGATATTAAAAAAATTAAAAATATATTATTTTAATATATTTATAAATAACAGACACTTTAAAAAAACAATTAATACTCCATACCCTAATATTACCTTCCTATTAATCAAAGAGGAAGGTTATTGAGTGAATAAAGAATACATAGTACAGTGACATAAAAAGAGCAAAATTAATTATGATTTGCAACAAGAAACACAAGGGAAACAATTATAAGCTGCAAATTTTACAAAGAATCATTCATAGTCCTTAAAAGCACATGTCCAAGAGGCAGCAGCACCATAAGGCAGCGCAACCGTGTCCCATAGGAAAAAGATAAATAAATAAATAGGTACACAGTGAATCATTATTTAAATAAAAAGGAAAAAAAAAACAAATGCTCAGTTACCATCCTGTGCAAAATCCATCACCCCTCTGCTTAGTTCTTTCTGGAGGAGGAGGAGGAGGAGGTGGCTGTTGGTGGTGTTGAGGACCATATCTCATAGGGTAACTAACTGGAGGTGGTGCAACATAAGGACCGGCTTGATAACTTCCTAAATCATCAATTTAGGAAACCATCAATTGATTAACTTCCTAAATCACAGAAAAAAAGGGAAAAAAAAAGATTTTCAGAAGCCGAACATAAATTCAATTACCTTCTGAATCTTGATGATTGTTGTTGTCGTAACTCATTGTTGAAATCAAGATACGATCACCTATGAAAAACTTGTTTGGTATATGAAAAAACCAAATAAATGAAATGAAATGATATGTTTTATAGAGTTGGCTAGTTGTTCTTTAAGGTCTTCGTCAATTTTAATCTATCAGAAATCTTGGACGGGTGGTGCATAAGATTAAGAGGGAGGAAGAGGATACATCTGCTTGACTTTTACAATGAAATTAATGGCTGCTTCTTAAATGCATGGAAAAACTTTAGGGCCTATGATTGTGACAATTGCCATTTCTTTGAATAGTTTCATCCATTTGTTCAAGGAAGCAACATGGATTCTGCTTTCGTATTAAAATTCCAACAAATTTGGGAAATAGACAGAAGGTCCCTCCAACATTATGGTGCCTTTTCTTTCTATTCATATTATATTTATACCTATAATTCTTCTAAGAATGAAGAATGAAGAACGAGTTAAAGATTCTCTTTTTTAGAAGTATACTTTTTAGATTAATTTGGTGCACCAATCAGCTTATATGCATCTCAATTAATTTCATGTTCTTTAAAGTTAATGGCTATGTAAGCTTCTAGTGGCCTTGAAGTTTGTAAAACTTGAGATAATAATCTCTGGAGAGCAAACTCAAAACCTGATCAATTAAACTACACTTTTTAGAAATATAGCATGCCAAGCCTTGATATAAGCTTTATAAATGAAACTATACTTCACCTTTTAATTTGTAAAACAAAAACAAGATTAACTTATTAATTATAGTTTAATATTATTGAAAAAACTATGTTCGTATTTTAATATTAATGGTGTAAGTATTTTTTTTTTAAGAGTTGAATTTTTAATTGTTGAGAAAAATTGAATATATGATGACACTTTAAGAGAAAGTGATATTAAAATGGAGAAAACACTTTAACACCGTTTATTTAATCTCATCATTTAATTAAAGAAATCTGTGTTCCACGCAGATTAATACTGGAATAAAAGAATTATGTTTTTGAACAAGAAATTTGTGCATGTGGATCATGCTTTGCTCTTGCTATTTTCTTTATTTTTTTTTTTATGTTTTCAATTTTCCCAGTGTGCATTGGGATTAATACCAAACAATCAAAATACCAACAACTAGTTAACTCAATAACAGTGGTTCGAGTCTTCGCATGTATGTCTGTCACCCCCGTGGTATTTTACATGTTTACTGGGCTTGCAGGATATTCAGTGGATCCGGGGATTAGTCGTGGTGCGCGTAAGCTGGCCCGGACACCCCGGGTTATAAAAAAAAAATAACAATGGATTATCTCAGTTCCACGAGTCAAATCTTGGGCTCAACCCTTGGAAATGTGAAACACCTATTGATATTAATATAATTTTATTTTATTTTATTTTCAAGAAACTTTCTCTGTTAAACTAGAATGTTATGAAAAATAATTTTAAAATCAAAATTAAAATTAATTGTAAAGAAAGAGAAAGTAAAGGAGGATTGTAAAATTACAAAAACCTACATTTTATAATTATAATTATACATTAAAAAAATATCAAAATATACCCTCGAACAATTAGGGTAGCATCAATTTCACACCTAAACTATTTTATGTATTAATTTTATCTCTAAACTATTTTGATATGTTAATTATATTTTTTGTTAGAATCATTTGATGGAAACATAATAATTAGAGAGGTAAGCATTTTTGGTTTGGTTTTTGATTAAAAATACTAACCAAAGTGAAACCATTTTTTTTATATATATTTAGAACTAGAGCTAGCTAAAAATATGTTCAAACTGACTAGTTTTGATTTGATTTAAATTGGTTTTATAAAAAGATAATTGGAAAAACTTGTTGGTTTTTTAGTAGGTTTTAGGGGGTTTTCATGGCTAAATCGAGTTGATTTTTATAGAATAAGAGGTATAAACAAAATAAATTCATAAAATAAATTATATGATTGCATATATTCAACAACATGTATAAATATTATCACAAAACTAAAAAGAAAAGAAAAGGCAGAAGAAGATATGAACTTTTCCAAACAATATATATAAATGTAATTACAAGAGTTTGTTGGAAGCAAAATCTATCCAAATTAAAAATTACTAAAAGTTTGATGGTAAAATCAACACCTAACTCTAACTTTGAAAGAGCGATTCCATGAATTATTGCCCATTGAGTTGAAATAATAAAACAGATTTACATCAAAATATGTGTACAAGGAAATTAGTTACAGAAAACATGTGTGAAAAAACAAACAAATTAAGACAATTTCCCACAAGGTGGATTCCGAGCTATGAAGAATTAAAGTCGCAGAAACATTCGAAACAACACAGACAACTGTGTCAAAAAGATAAGAAAATTTGTCCCCTCAGGTGGGTGTGTGTGTGTTTGTGTGTGTGTGTGTGTGTGTGTGTGTGTTAATATACATATATATATATAACGATGAATTGTTATTTGCAATGGAATTTACACACAGGGAGTTTTGAAATGTTCAGTTACCATTTATGCTTCTTTTTTTTCTTGTGGGGGTGATATTTTGGTGTGTTCAGCACCATTTGTAGCAGGGTAATCAACTGGAGGTGGAGCAACATATGGACCAGCTTGGACGGGTAGTGCATAAGCTTGCGAAGGAGGAGGACACCGCTCCCCAGGTGGCTCGGTGGCGGTGGATACGCTCCTAAAATCTTACCGTGAGATTGGTAGCTGTCATGTTTTGAAACCAAGAATTGATTTATTCCAAGAAACTTTAATTAATACTAAGCTTTTATTCATTGATAATTAACACATATCACCCTTATATTTAAAAGAAGTTTATAGAATCAAGATAAATTTAAACTATATTTTTCTAACAAGGATTTTAATATTAATTTAATAAAAATCTTTTTAAACTAGGATTTTTACCTGATTCTAAATATATCGAAAGGGAATCTTTCTCCTATTTCAACATTATCGGCATCCTTTTCTATAAACATACTTCATATATTCTTGACGAATTCAAAGAATAACTTTTTCCTTTTTGATATTATAGGAAAATACACGTATCAGGGCGAAGAAGACGCATGTGACGCGTGGCGCGCATCTGTGCGCGTGGGCAGTCACCTCGCCGGCGCGTGAGGACGTTTCCGACGTCCGATTTCGACGCGGTTTTCATCAGTGGCTTCGTCTCTTCCTCCTCTACATAGTGGTATGGTCAAAACACAATTTTGACAACTTTTATTTTTTAGCAAAAATCAAACACCACTTTAACCCATATGCTCTAATACCAATTGTTGGGGGTTCCGGCTCCCCATGCGCGGACCGGTGGTGTTCTGATATTTTTCCAAAGGAGACTAAGCACACTGACACAATATTTAACGTGGTTCGGGAAAACCGCCTACATTCACGGGAGAGGTTCATTTTATTAGAGATAAATAGAGAAATGGTTACAACACACATGGAGGAGGGGAATCACATCACTCAAACTCTACTCCCATTGCTCTCACACTGCTGCACATGGCAGTATGGGCAGCAACTCTTTCTCTCTTGTTCTCTACTAGTTTGCTCTCTCTACCATACTCTCTAACTTTGTTGCTCTTTCTTGGTGCCTATTTAGAAGCAAGAATGATGTCACCAGCTCCAACTTTTCTTTAACAATGGTGGCTGCCAACCTTTGATATTTGGGATGGGTGCACATGGTTGGTGCAGCTCCAGCTACAGCTGTTGCAATTATTAATGGTTGTTGCACATTAATGGCAACCAACCCAACATTCTAGAGGACCTATCAAGCTAGCTGTGACAATTGGCATTCCTTTGAATAATTTTATCCATTTGTTCAAAACTAGAGGACCTATCTGCTTTCATTTAAAATTGGAAATTAGGCAGATGGTCCCTGAAAAAATGATGCATAGGAGACTTTTCAATTTTAATAAGTTTTGAACATATACCATTATTATAATCATTTGAGGGGGTGAGTTGAAAAATAAAACAAAATCCAAAAACTTAAAAGACACGTACTTCATTGATTAACTTTTTTTATTTAAAATTTACATAAATTTATTATTATTTTGTATTTAATTCGTAATTTATTTAAAGAAAACTAAGACGGGTACTATTCCAACTTGCAATTTTTCTTCCCATCACAACGACAAATATATATTACAGTGTTAAATTTTTTTGTGACTTGACTGCTACGAGATGTGATCTTATAGCCCGAAAGGGAAAGTATTTTTTTGAATAATTATTCTTATTTGATACGTTAAACTCAATTTAAAACTCACGGAATTTAGCCTAAAAATATATTTATATTATATAGATATATTCACATAATATTTAAATTCTTTTTAATACAATATAATATTAAAATGAATAGGATTCGATTCAGGTGAACCTCTCATTCGCCTCCATATCTTAAATATTGATCCAATCCAATCCAATAGAATGACACCACACACCACCTTGTACGATGCGCCAGATGAAAGTTCCTTGGCTATGCTGGTACCACTTGAGCTGATTATTCCTACTATTATGGCTGACTTGTTCTCTTGAACGGGTGGTGCATAAGATTGAGAGGGAGGAAGAGGATACATCTGCTTGGCTTTTACAATGAAATGGCTGCTTCTTAGATGCATGGAAAAACTTTAGGGCTTATCATGTTGTGACAATTGCCATTTCTTTGAATAGTTTCATCCATTTGTTCAAAGAAGCAACATGGATTCTGCTTTCGTATTAAAATTTCCATAAATTTGGGAAATAGACAGAAGGTCCCTCCAAAATTTTTGGAATCATATGTATTGCTTGATTAAGCTCGAAGATATTAAATCTAACAGTTCATCAAACTCATAATTACTTGAATTTAGTACTTAACTAAACTTATTGATATTGAATTTAGTGACTCATAAAGCTTATACATGCTAAGCTTAGTGTTTAATTAAATAAAAAAAATTAGATTATCATTTCTTTAAAAATAAAGCATATTAATCTATCTGTAATCTTGGACGGGTGGTGCATAAGATTAAGATATCAATAATAACCTTGTAGAATGAAACAATGGAACATGTTGATATCAATATAATTTATTTTTATGGCAATTTTCTTTTTCATTTATTAAATTTATAAACTAAAATATTAAGAAAATAAGTTTTTAAATTAAAATTAAAATTATTAAAATTAAAGGGATTGTAAAGGAAAACAAAAAAACAAAGTAGATGGACTAAACATAACTTTTTTTTAGAAGTTTGAGATTATTTCTCCTTATTTTACACTTTTGCCTTAAATTTTTTCTTTCCTTATTAAGTCTTAAGAAATTAATTATTACTTTGAACACAGAAGGTTGCAATAAAAATATCATGAATATTTTGTAATTATAATTATACATAAGAAAAATATCAAAATATACCCTTAAACAATTAGGGTAGTATCAATTTAACACCTAAACTATTTTATATATTAATTTTACCTTGAACTATTTTAATATGTTAATTGTAATTTTTGTTAGAATCATTTAATGGAAACATAATTGTTAGAGATGAGCATTTTTTGTTTGGTTTTTTATAAGAAAAAAACTAATCAAATTAATTTTTTTTTTTATATTTAGAACCAGATCCAACGACGAGAACTAATTTAAATTGAATAGTTTTGAATCGATTTAGTTTGGTTTTTTAAAAAGAAATATTAACAAAACTTGTTGGCTTTTTAGCGGGCTTTAAATGCTTTTATGGCCAAATCCAGTTAATTTTTATAGAATAAAAGACAAAAACAAAATAAACTTATAAGATGGATTATATAATTGCATATATTCAACAACATCTATAAATATTATCACAAAACTAAAAAGAAAAGAAAAGGTAGAAGAAGATATTAACTTATCCAAACAACATATAAATGTAATTACAAAAGTTTATTGTGCGGAAAACCTATTAAAACACTAGACCGGTTCACTTTTATACATTAAAAACAATTTGAACTTCATATTTTTTTATATAAAAAAAAAATGCAAGTCTTAAGGGTTTGGAAAAAAAGAAGCATAATGTCATTATAAACAACAAGGTTTTTTTAAAAAAATTGGACATATTGTATATTCGTTCTCATAAAACCATATATTTTAATAGAAGTTTATGGAATCAAGATAAATTTAAACTTTTTTTTTCAGAGAAGGATTTTAAATATTAATTTAATAAAAATCCTAAATACAAATCTTTTTAAACTAGGAATATTTTTACTTGAATCTAAATATATCAAAAGGGAATCTTTCTCCTATTTCAACATTATCGGCATCCTTTTCTATAAACATACTTCATATATTCTTGACGAATTCAAAGAATAATTTTTTCCCCTTTTGATATTATAGGAAAATACACGTAGACCGAAGGTTATTGATTATAATTAAGGCTCTGTTTGTTTGTAGGAAAGTAGTTTGATTTTGAAAAGTGAATTTCTGGAAAAGTAAATTTTAGGAAAGTAAATTTCGAGAAAGTATTTTCTGATGTTTGGTAGTGTAATGAAAAATGAACTGGAAAACACTTTCCTGTGTTTGGTTATGTTATGGAAAATGAACTGGAAAATAATTTATTAATGAATTAATTTTTTTTTCAAATTTATCTAATATATAAAAATATTAAATATAAATATTTAATCACTTATAATATAATTTATTAATGAATTAATAGAATATGTCATTGGGGTCATATTTACTTGAATATAATTGCATCAAAATTACTCTCAAAGCTTTTAAAAAATGAGCAAGGGATGTCAAAAGCAGTAACAGTCATAATTGTGCCACTATTTAAAATTTGAAGCAGAAAGCTTCCTGCAACAACACGGATTTTTTTACAGGAATGGGGAAACGAGAATTATTTGAAATGACACAAAAAAAACTTGGTTGCTAAAAAATCAATACCTTTGACCAGGCAAAGAAGAGGTGCTTCATGGAAAATATGTTTTTCTTAGAATAAAGAAAGAAAAACATTTTTCTCTCATAAAGTTTTTTTTTTTTTTTTTTACCAGAATTGAGTTTTTTTTTTTGTTTTCTTATATTCACCAAATATGAAAAAGTAGGGAAAATAGTTTCAAGGAATTTATTTTTCTGAAAATAAACAAAGCATAAGATGAAGTCAATTTAAAGTACAAACAAAAGGCTCGATTTTTATTTTCTTTATTAATCCAATTTTTAGTCTATCATACTTCATCACGTCTTTTGACCCTTGCTTGCTAGAATTACTGGACAGATGCTTAAAAACATGAGGCACAGACACGAGTACAGAGGAAATACCTCAAAGGGGTTGAGCTTCTTGCCTCAGGAAGTCAGGAACTCGATATTTGGTATTGAAATGGGCATGTCTCTTTATGTTTTTCAAGTTATAACTCCTAGATATATACAAATATACAATAAAGATAAACACAGAAACAGAGACATGAGAAGAAGAACAAATTCGAATGTGATTTTCTTCTCTTCCTGGATCTATCCCGCTTGTATATTAGTACAAGTTGAGAGTGAAAAGGCTATATTTTGAAATTCTTTGAAAAAAAAAGGGTCTCTCATGAGAAATACAAAACTGGTGGGGCTCTTTCTATAACTAATATCTCTTGCAGAAATGCTATCACAAAATTCCATAAGTCGGAAATCATTAGAAGGAAAATAAAGTAACCCAAAATCAATTATAACTTTTAAGGCAAGTAAGAATTCTTTTAATGGTGGCAAGCTTGTGCTAGTCTACTTTAATATGTCAAGAGTGTTCATCAGTCTCTCCCATCAAATACATTTTTTCAGACATCTTCGTTGATCAGATGCGTACAATGCCATAACTTGAGTCAGTGAACTGTCAAAGCTACTGTGGTGAGGCAAAAATGCTAATATGTATTAGTCTCTATAATCATCATTGACTCCTTGTCCTTACCTAACTCCAGACGACATGTAACTCACCATGAACGACATGACACTACGCAGTCTGTCCACCTAAATTCCACCTTAGATTCTTAGTACATGCAGACAAGACTAGCTTAGCAACTCAGATGCATAAAAACCTGTGGCACAGACGCTAGTACAAGCAAAAACCTCAAAAAGTCCCAAACTTTGTACCTCAAAAAGTCACAAAATCAAGAACTCTTTAACTGGGATTGAAATGGGCAGGTCCCTAGTGTTTTCCACTAACATTCCCCTTGAATTTTCTCAGAACCCCAGATCATTTTCACTCTTACATCACTCAAAACTTTGTTTTCCACAAAGATTTATTGAGAATTCTCAGAGTGGTTATAAAAAAATTCAGCTTTTGAACTTGAAACTAGCGAGAAATGTGTGCACAAAGGCTGCCTTGTCAGAGATTACTAATGAAAGGAAGTATCCTAAAGTGGGTGCTCCATCAACTGGGCCTATATCAGCTAATCAGCTTATTCAAGTAGTTGAAACAGCCGCTAAAACTGGTGCCGAGGTTTGGTTTCTCTCTCTAGCTCTCTCTCTCTTTCAAGGATTCTTTAACTGAGTGAGACTTTGATTCTGGTTCCTGTTCAATTCAAAGTGGTTTTTTTTAATTAAAAGCTCATGACAATGTGAAATTTATGAGCTTTTGTTGTGTTTTTGTTCAATTTTCTTAGAAATGATATGCGTTTCTTCTGAAATTGTTTAATTTTTCAATTAATCTGGAATGCCTGAGTTATGTTCTACTCTATATAGGATATGAAGTTCCATTAATAGTCAATTTAATTATGGATACATGACCCAGTTCTTTTCCAAAGCAATTCTATGTTCTAAAGAAAAAAAGAAGAAGACAACATTGAACATATTTATAAATGTTTCCATTGCTAAATATCTCTCAAGTGAATGTCCTGAATATTTTTTTTTTAAATAAAGTTTTTTTGTATATTTTATTGTTGTTAATTGACCATGTATGATTTAGGGATTGGCTGGTGTACATTAATAACATCAAGTAAATGCAAATTGAACCTGTAGTTACCTAAGCATTCTGTTTCTCAATCCAGGTGGTGATGGATGCTGTTAATAAGCCTAGAAATATCACGTATAAAGGACTTACAGACTTGGTGACCGAGTAAGGACTTATCAAAGTTTCCCAACTATTGATGTATGTCTATATTTTCTTTATTATTCATAGTCATATAGTGTTTATGCTATTGAGGGGAAAAGCTTGTTACCTCCTTTATCATTGTTTATTGCCTACCTTGTCATCTACTAAGTTAGATGATAGATAAGATGTTTCAAGGTGATGATCTGTCTGGATAAATTGCATTTGCACCTTAATACACTCGTATGTCCTTGTGGAATCAGAATGTGAACATTGAAAAGCAGTCCTTTTTTTTGCTTTCTGATCATACTTAATATCTTGCTGTGTGGCATTGATTAAATCATTAAATATCAGCAACTTAATAACTGGGCCTAGATGAAAAAGAAATTCATCTCTATCAATTTATGAGTAAATTCATCTGCCACTTTTCTGTAGACTTAAATTCGAAGGAATGTTCTCAATATGCAGATATAAATTAACAATATTTGGAACTAATCATATACTTAATGGGCATGCCCTCCAGCTGCTTTTCCCTGTTGAGTAATTGTATAGCCTTCAGAGGCTGGAAGATGTTTTCCACAAATCTTTCTCCTCCTTCCTGTTCCCCACATAGGATGAACCCTCACATTCACGCACACAACCGTTGCACTCAGACGCAAAGCTATACAGATGTCTTTGAGTGGAGATCATTTAAAATGGATGTCTTGGAAGGGGGATTTCTTGAAAATGAAAAATTTATCTAGTTAGAAATTTTCATTGATGGCGGCAACCCATTTCCTGTGCAAGAATTATCATTGTGTGATCATGTCATTCAATCACAGTCTATAATCATTTTATCATTGTAGTCCATAAAAGCGATGCATGTATTGACTATTGGGTTCTGGCTTAAGGAGGAGTTGACAGATTGACCACTATATGGTCATTAAGTTGCTTTTTGGTTAAAGATTTTCCAAAGCATCTGATATGTTGGTTTACCTTCTTAGCTGATCGGATTCTGAACTGAAACATGACAATTTTCACTTTATTTGCCCAAATTTACTTGCAGTACAGACAAAATGAGTGAGGCGGCTATATTAGAAGTTGTTAGAAGGAATTTTGGAGATCACCTCATTCTTGGGGAGGAGGGAGGAATCATAGGAGATACATTATCAGATTATCTATGGTGCATCGATCCTCTAGGTTTGTCTCTTTTAACTCTTTGTTTGTTATTTTTGTTATGCTTTTTACTTTTTTGTTTTGAAGATTTTTTTTTTTCATTTTTTCTCTTTGCTGGGCGTGGAAACTACAGTTATATAGAATTTTAGAATTTAATTTTGATTATCAATTATGCATCATTGATAGCATTATGATCGGCATCTTTTCTAGACATATATCAGAAAAGCTTTGCATGAGTAGATCTTTGTTATTTTTTCATGTTAAGTGACTTGAAGTTATCAAACATTGCTATTTATGTAGATGGAACAACAAATTTTGCACATGGTTATCCTAGCTTTGCAGTTTCTGTGGGAGTTCTGTTCCGAGGGAATCCGGCTGCTGCTGCTGTGGTACTAATCAAATTTATTTCTATCTTAAAAGATAATAAAGTAGACAAGGCCTAATTCTTTTTTGACATAAAAGAAAGATGAAAACACAATCACAGGAAACAAAAATAATCAACATTACATGACTGAAAAGGAAAACGAAAGCTGACAATCTAGCATTTGTTTTTAGGTGGAGTTTGTTGGTGGTCCTATGGCTTGGAATACACGCACATTTACTGCAATTGCTGGTAAGAAATTTTACTGAACTTGTTATTTTCTTTATTAAATTGCCTCAGTCATTTGCTCATCTATGGTACTACAATTAATCATGTTAGGTGGAGGAGCATTTTGTAATGGCCAAAAAATTCATGCGAGCCAAACCAATCGGGTACGTGATCATGTGTTGATTAAGATTAAGATCCTTGATTTTCACACATCAAATCTGGAGCTACTTTTAAACTCGGCTTCAATACTTGCTGAAGCTTAAAGCCTTACTAATGAGTTGAACTCACTCTTATAGATTTAACACATCATGGAGAGTTAATTGACTTGCATCATTTTATCTACATAAAATTATCATTTTGCATCATATCTTTTCTAGAATCACTAAGAATGAAAAGGGAAATGGATAGGTAACCAAATGACATAAATTGACCATTTTGACTATATTAGCAAGGTAGATTGTAAATATCCCCAAGTTCATGGTTTTTAAGTTGCTCCTCATTTCCTTTTGTTCTTCTTGTTCCCTTGTTTTTCTTTTCTTTTCTTTTTTTCCTTATAGGTTGAACAGTCTCTTCTTGTGACTGGCTTCGGATATGAACATGATGATCCATGGGCCACTAACATAGAACTATTCAAGGAGTTTACTGATGTCAGCAGGGTATTGCCGTTTTCCTTTTAAATTGTTTACTTGTCTGATAGGCTGCTGTTTTGTTTAACATAACATATTGTTTTTGCATTCTCTTCTTTTTCTGCTGTGTAATAATGTATAGGGTGTTAGAAGGCTGGGTGCTGCTGCAGTTGACATGTGCCATGTAGCTCTAGGGATTGTAGAAGCATATTGGGAATATCGTCTTAAGCCTTGGGATATGGCTGCTGGTGTTCTGGTAAAAGTTGTCTTTTTGCAAATGCTTTTGCTTCATATGCAATTAGACTCTATTTCTCTTTTTGAGATTGTAGTACTTATTAATGGGGTAAAATATGACCTATTAGTGTATTGGCACCTCTTATATCCTACATGCCAATCCAAATAACTCAACTTACCTTTAGGTGTGTGTGGTGGTAAGGCTTCCTGACTCAGATTTCTGCTTTGGTGAATATCTAATGCTTTGCTAATATGTTCAACGGATTTCTAAGTTGGTGTCCACTTAAAAATTACTGCAATTACCCCATCAAGAAAGATGCTGAAGGTTGTAATTTCTAGAAATTGAGGAGTAACTTATCATTTTGACTTTGCCATTGTGTCATTGACTGAGTGCTCTCCCCCTAAAGCTCCATGGTGACTCTTCAACCATAAGCTCTACAATAAACATAGTCGCATTGTTCTTGGCGCTATGATTATTTTTCTTACTCGCCACTTGTTAAACTTGCTAAAATCACAGCCACCATCCTTGGCATTCCCCAACTAACATAAACAGGCACTTCAAACTATATGTGTTGAATATAGAATCAATTTTGCTAGTAATCAGGCTCGGTTCTAAATATTTCAATATTAATGTCTTCTTTTTACTTATCAAGCAGATAGTTGAAGAGGCTGGTGGGACAGTATCTCGCATGGATGGTGGAAAATTTTGTGTATTTGATAGATCTGTTTTGGTGTCTAACGGTGTGCTGCATGCCAAGGTTAGACTTCACTGCCTGTTTCCTATGACAAAATTGAGCATTGTTCTTTCTCTGTTTTCCCCATTCTTTGAGTGCAGACATGAGACAAATGGCATGAAAATCTTAACCAAATGGAAAGGCATTCGCGGTAAATATATATGACTTCTAAGGTCACAATTTTGAATAGCTAATTGTTGGGCCCTCTTGTTCTAATTGGAAAATATCTAGTACCCATTTATAAGGGAGTTTTTTCTTCCTTCCACCGGAAAAGATGAGAAGGAAATTGCTAGAACAAGTACCTTTTCTTGGAAGGAAAAGACTGACCCACATCCCATGATGGATGTGGAGAAGTCTATTCACTCTGAAAATAAATAGATCAAATGTTCTATATTCATATTACACTATGTGATCCTCAACCCTTCTGGTAGCTGTTCCATGATTTCAAATAATGTGCCAAATTCGTTAGTGTGCTCTGTGATCTTGTTTGAATCAGATGATATATATTGATTTTCTTTATAATGCAGCTTTTGGAGAGAATTGCACCCGCAACTGAGAAACTGAAAAGCAAAGGAATTGATTTCTCATTGTGGTATAAACCAGAAAATTACCGCACTGATCTTTGAGATGACTAGCATTTATTCTCATTTGGAGCTTTGCTGCAACAAGCAGGTGTTGCATATTGGTACCTAACTTGTTTTTATTTTCTGAATTGATCTTTTAATATAGCTTTATTTATTTGATTGTCATGCACTTATGTACAAGCTCCTGTCATGTTACTTGATAAGCAACATGGATGCTTCCTTATCATGTTAGTTCTTCAAAAATAAAAGAATTAGTTTAATGAAGTCTCTTTCATGGTCATGATCTTTACAATTGAGCGGTGAAAGGAAGCGCTTCAGTTTGTAGATGACCGTGTTGTAGGGACAAAATGCGACATGCAAAAATGTCATCATGCTATAATTATTTTTTCGAAAAGGTAAAACAGAATTAAATAGCAACACAGTTTTATTTTCTTTCAACTAATTTATCAAATTCAGCATCTTCAATGAAAACTTGGAGATCTACACTCTCTTGAATCTGTTTTGATTATTCAAAGCATGGTAACTTTGCTATCCACTGAATATTTGAAGGAAATCATAGGTTATTCTTCAGCCCATTTCTGTTGATAGTAGATTATTCTTTAGTTCATTTCTGTCGATAGTAAATGTTATATCATCATTTCTGTGAAAGATTAAGTTTTTGGTCGAATGGCAATCCCTTTGATAACAAGGCCCCTCTTCCATGCTCCGCCATCATATTCATGCATGCCGAATTGTATCTCCCCAACATTTTCTGGTGAAGTTATGAACTCGCCAACTGGCACTTCAATCCATTGCTCTCTTGGTTTTGTTTGTAACTTTTCTTTGCGTTCTTGCTTGTATCCATTTGGGAGAACCAGTGAGACATTCACTGGAACTCCCCATCCATAAGCTGGGTCTTTCAGCTTTATTACAAATACAACTTCATACAAAATACCTGGGGAGAGCATTTTTGTGTTGAATTTCCCATATATTTCCAGCCAGCAAACATCTAATAGCTCTGCCACATCCACAGTGACATCACTGTCATAAGAGAACTGATGATTAGGACTTGAGAAAAATGAAATCTCCTGGAAATGAAGCTGACATGAATTTGAAGATGTACTAGATATACGCATTATGCATCTCAGACTAGCTACAGCATGGAAACTGGGATTCCGGCATCCTAGAAATCAAATACTCAAGACAGAAACCCTAGTATGGATTGAATACATTTATAGTTACCCTGATTCACATATGGAAGGCCATTTCCAGTAACGTGCATCTCCTCCCCAAGTGATTGATAGATCCTTTGCAAACAGCATGAAGCAATTGCTGTAGCACTTCTTTTCAACCCAGTACTTCTGCAATGAAATTGCAATGATTTTTAGGAAGTAAAAAAATAATGGTACAATTAAGGAGATGGAAATGAGTTTTACCTTTCTCTTTTGGTTCAAGAAAACTCCAGTGCTCAGTTGATCATACAGTTTGTCCACTGAAGACCTGTCAACTGGGGAGTCTGCATCTCTTAATATGGCTTCACAGTTATGTGGTAACTTGACTTCTTTTACTTTCTTTGCTGTGGCATCATAAAGTGGCTTAACATCTGCTGCTTTCTCCTGTCGTATAACCAGGGGCTTCGCTTCTGGTGCTTTCTCCACCGTCTTCAACTTGGTTTCACTCTGTTTTGCCTCTGTCGATGTCTCTTCGTTGTACTGTGGCCGAGTACGGCTGGGTTCGCCCCCTGTCTGTTGTGACTCTGAAGCCTCATCGTGTGAACTCCCTGCTCCCATCTCTTCACAATCATCAGTTCCTCACACACTTCTGTTTTTTATAGCATGGTGAGGTCAAATTAGTCATCATTCATCTTGTGTACTAGAAGATCAAATTAATCATCAATTATTCTGCCAAAAATGTGCTAACTCTTGATCTGGACGTCCAGTGATGGAAAATCAATCAAGTCCTGGGCTGTAATCCCTTGATCAAGTGTGCTGATCTATGATTAATGTATTGAATTGTAAGTGGTCTAAAAATTTGTGATCCATCAAATTAAATTAGATGCCTTGTGGGCTAGAGAATATGTGTTTTTCTTTCCTGTTTCAATGGTGAAGTATTTTTTGGCTAGCTTACGAGGTTAAGTTCCTTTCCCATCGGGTTTCAGATGAACCATTCGCATCTAGACTAATGCGTTTGCGTGTGTGGACCGATGCTTTCACAAGAGCATTGGATTCGGATTCGACAGAGGTTTCCACGTGATGATGCAGATGATGTTCACACCAATGAAAGAAAGTAAAGAAGATACATTTTGCTTCCATTATAAAAGAAAAAGGTAGTTGTTCTGTGATAAAGCATCCATTGAAGTTATATTCCCAGAACGCATATTCGTTTTTGAATTTCTGAGAAGATAAAAGAGCATCTTCATTTTCTTTTACACAATATAGAGCTCGCTCTGCCTGCCAACACCTTGTCAAAGGATTCTGACACCTTCTCGACACCACCATTTATTAAACTGGCCCAGGTGGTCAGCTTGAGATCCGGCTAGCTTATTCCCTGCTCCTTATCAAGTTTTTTTTTTTTTAAAAAAAAAATCAATCAAGAATTTACTAGTTTAACCTAGTTATTTTAACTAAAAATAATAATTCAAAATGATTTTGATTTTTTTTAATATTAAAATGATATCATTTTAATTAACTTAAATTAACTTGTGATTCAATTCTTTAACTGAGTTAAGTTTAATGACTTTAACAGCATAATTCATCAAAAAAAAATGTCAACTCAACTTAAATTTCCAGATTGGTAGTTCTTAGAACGAAATCATTTGCCTTATTAACCTGCTTTTGGCCTAATCTAGATACCTGCAAGAACCAGGTTACCTTTCACAAGTCATTCTCAACTTTGAGGATGTTTAAAAATATATTAATAATTATTTTTTAAAGTATTTTTTGTTTAAAAATATATTAAAAAAATATTTTTAAAAAAAATATTATTTTTAACACTAGCATATTAAAACAATCTAAAAACATAAAAAATAATAATTTAAAATAAAAACATTTTCAAATTTTAACAAAAACAGATTGAACCGCCTAGCCCGAGACACTTCAAACATGCCAAACTCCACGACTCCAACTCTAAAATAGTGAATTCTACACCACAAATCTCATACCACATATTGTTTTTCTCCATGTAAGACTAAAGTATAACAATATGTCAGGTGATGAAGCTGAGAAAACCTCACTGACCTGAGCTATCTTCGCAGATAATAATAGGCTGGAAAATAGGTATTACCCTGCAGAATAATTTTTTGATGTTTAAGTTAGTTTAGGGTGTTTTTTCTAGAAAATATAGCGTAAGAAAAATAGATAGAGAGATAATTGAAGTGTTTTTTTAGTATTGTTCAGATGACAAAAAAAAAAAAAAAAAAACAAAAAATTGTTCTCTCTTGCTAATATATAGCCTACATTGAAGAAAATTTGGAGCAACTCGCCATAAAAAATGACAGTTTTATTTTGTAACCCACTCATGTTATAGGATAGCTTGTTCATATTACATGTAGCGTGCACCATTATGGTTTACCGTAGATGATAGCATATCTTAAAAAAATTTAGAGTAAATTTACCATATGCAAGGTAAAGTTTTATTTACATGTAGATCAAAAAAAATTTAACATAGATAAAAATCATAAAAAAAAAAGATAAAGAAACTAGAAAGGAATAAAAAAAAAATGATAAACTTAATAGGCTTTGTAAATTAACCCGACCGGGTTACAAGGTAGCTCAGTTAGGTTGAAAATTGGTCCAACCAAGCTGTATGGTCGATCAATTTATTCAATCATTTCATCTTGTTTATCCTCCCCTTTTTCTATTACTGGAAATTAAGACAACTAAAAGCTTAAGCAATCGCTTCAAGAAAATCAGAAACTTTATTCTGAAAATGAAACAAGACAAAGTCAGACTCAATCTCAACGTGTCAGCAGGATCTTGAAACTTCTTGTTTGCGATGTCCAGCATAAGTTCCTAAGCTAATATGACTTAAGCATGTTCCGAAGAATAGGAGTAACGAGAGCTGAATAAGAAGATAAAAATGTAAACAAAAGGGGGGGAAATAATCACTGACACCCTTCCAGCGAGGGCCAGAGAGAGCCTCTATTCTTTCCTCATAATCCATATCGTAGTGCAAAGCTTTATGCACTGCAAAAATATAAAATGAGTTGCTATTTAAGCACTAGCAATATAATGTAGCTAACAGGATTCTTATTAAGTTCGAGGACAATTTAACCTAAACTCGAACTCGATGAATACTAATTCAAATAAGTAGGTTTTTTTTAATAATTATTTTATTTGATGGATAACTGATATGTTATTAACAATATCAAATCTAATCGGAATATATATACATTATTTTATGTTATGTTAAATAATAAGTAGATTATAGACATCAAAATTTTGTACCGTAAAGTTAACAGGGGTGGTGCGTGTGGTGACAAGGAAGAACAACAATATTTTATGGCCTGCACCTTAGTTTCTCAACTCTCAGCTTCTTTGTCTTTCC